>Ga0163223_100036_pt1 | contig 58004 bp, 51 predicted proteins | sample MSEWel2016_02_17_2_FD_113147 | JGI IMG/M metagenome (GOLD analysis project Ga0163223, IMG submission 113147) | Subsurface microbial communities from deep shales in West Virginia, USA - MSEEL Well Study Marcellus 5H_2016_02_17 ...
CATAATATCACCAATTATGTTATAGCAAAAAAAATAAAATAAATCAAGAGAAGGACAAAAGAAAAGCCAGTTGCTAAAGCAACCGACTTATAACGAGGCGAAGCCTCTTTGTTCGTGATGTCGAGAAAATTAAATCCCTTTCAGAAGGTGTAAAAAGCATTAAAATCGGTTTGAATTTAAATGACTATTTACAGCCGGTCGAAGCGATTCTATTAGATGTCAGTGAAGAAGAATTTAAGTATGGACGATTTGATAAAAAAATCGAATATTATGTTACCCAAGGTGTAAAAGAGGTTATGCTTATACCGCGAAAAATATTTGCAAAAGAAACTGTTGCGCCACCGGATGCGTTAAATAGCCTGGAAAAAATAGTGGAACCGGCAATGTTGCAATTAATCAGCTTCTGTGATCAGTTCACCCAGAAAATTTTGCAAGTGCTCAGTATACTTCACCAGGATTTACCCTATTATGATGTGGGAGTAACTATGCATAATCAGCTTAAAAAAAGAGGTTTTGAAATGACGATTCCTGAGTGGGGGCGAGATTATAAGGTCAAGGGACTCTTTCATCTGAATTTAGGCATGACCTTAGAGCCAAGCCAAGTCATTTTGAACACAATCCATCTTGATAAAAACAGGCCTATTAACATTTTGACCGGAGCCAATCGTGGCGGGAAGACAACCATAACTCAGAGTATAATGCAAACCATATGGTTAGGCCAGCTGGGCTTTTATGTTCCGGCGCAAAGCGCAACCATTCCATTAATTAAGGAATTTAAGGTTCACTTTCCAAGGGAAGAAAAAGAAACAGTGAATTATGGTCGATTAGGAGAAGAGTGCAATCGATTTAAGAACATGTTTGAAGACAGCTCTGAGGAGAGTTTTTTCTTTATGAATGAATCTTTTTCAGGAACATCCCACCATGAAAGTTTGCAAATTTCTGTGGAAATATTACAAGCCATTTATCAAAAAGGAAGTTTTGTCTTATTTAATACGCATCTGCATGAGCTTGTGGAATCATTAGAAGAAAAAATTAATCCTGAAGCCATACAAAGTCTTGTTGCAGGTAAGGATATGGATAAGTCTCCCTATATTATTGAACCCGGGAGACCTTTAGGAAAAAGCTATGGTATCGAGATTGCTAAAAAGTATGGTATGAATTATGAATCCTTAATTGCTTTGCGCCATTAAAAAGGATCAACGTATAGGTAGCGCTTTAAGCCTTCAAACAATTGGTTGAAGCGTTCAGAATCCACTTGATAGTAAATGCGTTTTCCTTCTTGATACTTCATATGAATAATGCCAAGATCGACTAAACGACTGATATGATAACTAATTGTTGCTGTTGTGATTCCTAAATAATCTGAAATCTCTTTGTTATAATGCGGTGCATGCATTAAAAAGCGAATGAGATTTCTTCGTGTGTCATCAGCCAATGACTTAATAAGTTCTTCATATTGAGCTTGATGGTGGTCGGAGTACAATTTTTTTTCAGCAGCAAGTCCATAGAAGAAATAGACTTCATCATGATTACCATAGGCCACAGAAATTTTGTCTCCAAAGTAGTAGCCGACAAAAATCCGAATCGAAGTATGTTCATTTGATAAAGATTCCTTACTCTGGAATAAGATAGCATTGATAAATTCTTCTGGATTTTCATCAAGTAATGCTTGATGCTTTGCTTGAATAATCTGAAGTTGTTGTTTTAGAAAGTCCTCGTTTTTAGCAAAAAAATGGTGGTAGATGAATTCGAAAGCATAAATCATGCGTTCGATAACACCCTCCGGATAATTTGTGAATTCATAGTAAAGTTTTTTATCCATGCCATATTCATGACGTAGACCGGTTAATTCGTCCAATAATTTGTCTAAATGAATATTATCAGTATCAGCAGACATAGGTGTATCTATGCGTTCAATATAAAGGTCAAGTAGCTCATGTGTTGAGAATTTTTTTAGATAACAAATAAGGTCAAGAGGATGTGCCAAATCTTCATGAATAATCACATCAAGAAGAACAATATAGAAGCAAGAAAAATCTCTTAAAAATAATTCGATGTCATTAATGACGAGAATAGGTAGTTTAGGATAAATTAACTTGACATAATCAGTTATAAAATGATCAAAGCGTTTTGTTGAGAGTGTTTCATCGGTAGTTTGGTTCATCGAATAATAGGCAATACCTGTTAGATTATAAAGAAATTCCATTGACAAATTTGTTTCAATCCTAAGTGATTTCATTGTGTTACCTCTTTCCGTTTGAGATGAAATTATAGACTAGCTTATATTTTATCAAAGAGACGAAAAGATTTCCACTCTTTTATTAATGGGCAAAGCATTGATGTCGTGAAAAACATGTGATATAATTCCTTTTAAATGCTTTGTTATGGCATATGGAGGCCAATATGAAAATAAAACTTGAAAAATATAATATAGAGTATAGTGTAGAAGGTGAAGGTCAAGATTTAGTCATTCTTCATGGGTGGGGATGTAATAAAGAAATGTTTGATTTTTTAGTCGACCATTATAAGTCCAAATATCGTGTTTATGCATTTGATTTACCTGGATTTGGTGGATCCGCTGAACCGACTCAAGTCATGGGAACAATGGAATATGCAAAGCAAATGCAAGAAGTTTTTGAGGCCCTTGAGATAAAAAATCCGATTGGAATCGGACATTCCTTTGGAGGGCGGATATTAATCAAAATGGCAACGTTTTACACCTTCGATAAACTCATATTAACGGGTAGCGCAGGTGTTGTTAATAAGAGGCCCTTAAGATACTATGTTAAAGTATATACATTTAAGGTGATGAAGCGTTTGTACCGGATGGGTCCTGTTCAAAAGGTTTTTCCAAATATGTTAGATAAATACAGGAAAAAAACAGGGTCAGCAGATTATAATCAAGCAAGTCCAATGATGAAGCAGGTGTTATCGAAAGTAGTTAATGAGAATTTAGTCCATGAATTTAATAAAGTTAAGGTGCCGACGCTCTTAATATGGGGAGAACTCGATACGGCGACCCCTGTAAATGACGGTAAGTTAATGGAAAAAGAGTTTCAAGATGCAGGATTAGTCGTCTTTGAAGGAGGAAGCCACTATGCATTTTTAGAACAGGCGCAACGATTCCTAAAAGTATTAGATGCATTTATATAATATAGGTCTTATGGAGGATAGAATGGAAAACATTATTTATATAGCTATATTTGTGCTGGGAACAGCATATTTTCTTAAGCGTGCATTGTATTATACGCATATGTTTCAACTGAATTCATATCGATATGCACGATTTTTTAGATTTATCAAAAGTAATATTCAAAAAATATTATCCCTTAAAAACAGTATTTTTATAGGCCTTATTTTGTTGCTAAGTATATCAGGCATTCACTTAGGCGTTGTTTTTATGCTCGCTATTCGATTAATTTACGATGTGAAGACAAAACAGCAGACGAAAAAACCCCTAGCATATACAGCAAGAGTCAAAAGAATGATTAGTATACAAGTGATTTTATATAGTGGTCTGGTGATTTTGATGTATCAATTCAATGCCGACTTACTGATATTTGCGACAATCATTTTCATGAGTCTACCGATTTTATTGGTCGCAAACATGGTGCTCATACCATGGGAAAAGATGATGAAGAATTATTATTATAAGGATGCAAAAAAACGTCTAAGTGAACATTCGACGTTAAAGATCATCGGTATTACAGGAAGTTACGGAAAAACAAGCACAAAATTTATATTAGAGAAAATTCTCTCCAAAGAATTCAATACATTAGTAACACCTCATAGCTATAACACTCTTCTTGGAGTTATCATAACCATTCGTAATATGCTTCGACGTTCTCACGAGGTTTTTGTGGTTGAAATGGGGGCAAAGCAAAAAGGAGATATTGAAGAAATCTGTCGATTAGTGAATCCGGACTATGGTATAATAACAGCAGTTGGCCCACAGCATCTTGAAACCTTTGGAAGTGTAGATACTGTGATCGATACGAAGTTTGAGTTAGCTCAAAGTGTCGCTTCCAAGGGGATTTGTTATGTGAACGGAGATAATAAAAATGTTCGTATAGGGATTGAGCGGTATTCAAATCCTCAGTATGTAACTTACGGGAGTGACGAAGATAACCAAGTCGTAATTAGGCACATACGACAAGATGCTTCAGGGTCAGAATTCGAAGTTGGAATCAATCATCAAATGTATCGCTTTCAAACCAGATTACTAGGGGATCATAACATGTTAAATATTGCAGGTGCAGTTGCCATTGCGATTGAACTAGGGGTTCCATATGAAAAGATATATGCGGGAGTCAAAGAATTAAAGCCTGTGGAACATCGATTAGAATTAAAAGCCCAAGGTGATTATTTTATTTTAGATGATGCATTCAATTCAAATCCAACAGGTGCCAAGAGTGCATTAGATGTCTTGGCGCGCTTTGAAAACGGCAGACATATTATTATGACACCGGGAATGATTGAGTTAGGTGCCATGGATGATGAGTTACATATTGCTTTTGGTCAACAGATTGCTGAAGTATGCGATGAAGTGATTTTAATCGGAGAAAAAAAGACAAAATCGATTGTGGCAGGACTTCAAGCGAAGAACTATCCGATGGACCAGGTGCATATATGTCAAACGGTATTTGAAGGATTTAATAAAATACGAGAATTAGTACAGACCGGGGATGTTGTACTTATAGAAAATGACTTGCCGGATAACTTTGATGAATAATTTGGAGGAAATATAATGCAAATAAAGATTGTAACAGACTCGAGTTCTGATTTACCCCTATCCTATGTAAAAGAACGTTCTGAGCATCTTGAAGTTTTAGGTATGCCGGTGACGGTTTCTGGGCAAGAATATATTGATGATTTGGGAGAAAGCTTTTCTCATAGTTTTTTTTATGAAGAAATGGCAAAAGGAACAATGCCCAAAACCTCACAGATCAATGTTGTAACTTTCTATGAGTGTTTTGAGCGTTTGACAAAAGAAGGAAAAGGCGTTTTGTATTTAGGCTTATCCTCAGGGCTAAGCGGAACGTATAATAACGCAGTTATTGCCAAAAGTATGGTATTGGAAGAAAATCCGAATGCTCAGATTGCTATTCTCGATTCATTAGCGGCATCCATAGGTTTAGGTATTTTGGTATATACGGTGGTTGAAAAAAATGTAAAAGAGAACTTAAATCTAGATGAATTAGTAAAGTATGTCGAAGGTGAAAAATTAAAGGCGAATCATTGGTTCGTGGTAGATGACTTGTTGCATCTGAAAAATGGAGGAAGAATTCCGGCGACAACAGCTTATGTAGGAACGGTGCTTAGCGTTAAACCTTTACTCTCTATGAATCACACGGGAAAATTGGAGACCTTTGGAAAAGTGCGTGGAAAAACGCGTGCATGTAAATATATAATAAGTAAAATTTCTGAACATTTAGAAGATTCTGAAGAGACGGTTATTATTGGGCATGCCAATACACCTGAAGACGTGGCATATTTGGTCCAAGAATTAAAAAAAGCTAAAGTCAACAATCCCGTAATGCTCACCTGTTTATCTGCAACAATCGCATCTCATGTGGGACCAGGTATGTTGGCCGTAGCCTTCATGGGAAAGCAAATGCGAGAAAATAAGTGATATAGTAAATAATTCAGATTATTTGTGCATTAACAAGGGTTTTGTGATAAAATAAGAATATACATATTTTTACACATTATGACCAAAGATGGGAGTTGAAACTATGGTATCTAAAGAAATAGTAGGTCTTCTTTTAGCAGGAGGCCAGGGAAGTCGTCTCGGCGTACTAACAACAACAACAGCAAAACCATCAGTTCCATATGGGGGGAAATACCGAATTATTGATTTTCCATTAAGTAACTGTGTCAATTCAGGCATTGATACAGTAGGGGTCTTTACTCAATATCAACCACTTGAGTTAAATGCACATATAGGAATTGGTAAACCATGGGATTTGGACCGAATATCCGGTGGCGTTACTATATTATCACCCTACCAAAAAAGTGATAACAGTGCATGGTTTACCGGAACAGCCAATGCCGTCTATCAAAACATTCACTATATTGATAAATTAAATCCCAAATATGTCATTATTTTATCCGGAGACCACATTTATAAAATGGATTATGCTAAGATGCTTCAAGCCCATAAAAACAATGAGGCAGATTCGACAATATCAGTATTTGAAGTTCCAATCGAAGAAGCAAATCGATTTGGGATTATGAATACCAATGATGACGGAAGCGTTTACGAGTTTGAAGAAAAACCGGAAAACCCTAAGAACAATTTAGCCTCCATGGGTGTTTATATTTTTACTTGGGATGTATTGCGACAATATCTTATCGATGATGAAGCAGATCCTACTTCATCCAATGATTTCGGAAAAAACATTATTCCTAAAATGCTGAAAGATAAAAAACGATTGTTTTCATACGAATTTTCAGGCTATTGGAAGGATGTCGGAACGATACAAGCGTATTGGGAATCAAATATGGACCTTGTAAAACGAATACCTGATTTTAATTTGTTTGATCATAAGTGGAAAATTTTTACAGTGAATCCGGTAATGCCGGCAAATTATATCGGGCCGTCAGGGGTAGCCAAACGTTCGATTATAGCAGAAGGCTGTATGATTTATGGTACAGTAATCAATTCAGTTATTTCTCCAGGTGTTCAAGTGGCAGAAGGTGTTGTCATTGAAGACTCTATTATTATGGCAAACACAACAATAGGAGCCAATACAAAAATAAAGAAAGCAATTATAAGTGAGAATGTTCATATTGGTAAAGATGTTGAGATTGGTTATGGAGACGACACGGTGAACACGCTTAGACCAGATCTTTATAATAGTGGAATTACGGTAATCGCCGATTGTGCGAGGGTTCCGGATCTTTGTAAAATCGGTAAGAACGTTGTCATTGATCGTCATGTGACAGATGAAGATTATCAACATACGGATGTACCTTCAGGGGAGACTGTTTTAAAAGGAGGTATTGTTTATGAATAGTACAATGGGCATTATTATAACAGGTGGCAAAAATGAAAAATTAAAAGAGCTTGCTTGGAAACGATCTGTTTCAGCTGTTCCCTATGGTGGACGATATCGGGCTATTGATTTTGTTCTCTCCAATATGATTAACTCAGGCATTAATAAAGTGGGTGTCTTAACCCAATATAGTTATCGTTCTTTGATGGACCATATTGGTTCAGGAAAAGAGTGGGACCTTGATCGTCGACGAGGAGGATTGTTTTTATTCCCTCCATATTTATCCGGTGATAATTCAGGCTGGTATAAAGGATCTGCGGATGGATTGTATCATAACTCCACTTTTTTACGACGTAGTAATGAAGAGTTTGTATTGATGACAACAGGTAATTGTATTTATAAAATGACTTATGATAAAATGTTACAAGAACACATTGATAGCGGTGCAGATATTACGATTCTATATCGGGATATGAGTGATTTAGAACCTGAAGAGCTCAAGCATTTGGGTATATTGAACTTTGATAAAGATAATCGCTTAATAGAAATGTACGAAAAATCACCTAAACCAAAAGGTACATTAGCATCTTTAGGTGTTTATATTATACGTCGTAAGCTTCTTATTGACTTGTTGGAAGAAAGCGCATCTCAGGGTTATTATGATTTTGTTCGCGATATTCTTATAAAGAAACTAGATCAACTTGTAATTAAAGGCTATCGATTTGAAGGCTATTGGAAAGCAATGCATTCAATTTCAATGTTTTATAAGGCTAATATGGATTTGTTAAATCCCAAAGTTCGTGAGGAATTGTTCATGAATGATGGACGTGTCTTTACAAAAGTCAAAGATGAAACACCCGCTAAATATAACGAAGAAGCTGAAGTGAAGAACTCAATTATAGCAGATGGTTGTATTATCGAAGGAACGGTAGTGAATAGTGTCTTATTTAGAGGGGTGAAAGTGAGTCAAGGTGTTGTGATTAAAGACAGTATTATCATGCAGGATACGACGATTTTGAATGGAGCACAATTGACCAATGTAATACTAGACAAAGAAGTTGTTGTCGGAGAAAATAAGATTCTTAAAGGTGAAGATTCCTATCCCTTTATTGTAGGAAAAGGAACAAAAATTTAATCAAAATTAACAAAAAAATAAGGGTGCCAAGAAGGCCTCCTTATTTTTTTGTTGAACAAACGGCGAAAATATGTGATAATGTAAGTAATATTAACTCAAAAACGAAGAGGTGTAGCCATGAATGCAGAACATTTGAATCCAATTATCGCAGCATCAAAGTTTGTTATTAATCAAACGTGCGGAATTGAACTGAAGCCAGGAAAACCATATGTAACTCAATCGGAGTATACGGATGATGTTTTTGTCGTATTGTTAGGAATAACCGGTCAATTGCATGGCCAAGTCATCTTGGCAATGTCAAAAGAGATTGCCAAAATATTAGCTTCAAAGATGATGATGGGCATGCCGGTACCGGAATTAAATGATATGGCAAAGAGCGCCTTGGGTGAACTTATGAATATGATGATGGGAAATGCAATGACGATTTTTGCAGAAAAGAATATTTTGCTCGATATTACACCTCCAACTATATTTGTGAGCAAAGATTTGTCATTAAATGTTGGTGATAGCCGAATGATAGCCATTCCATTGGAGTTTGATGCCGGAATACTTGAATTAAACATTGCAATAAAAGAAGGGTAGAAAAAGGAGTATATAATGATATCGATTGAGATCAATAAATCAAGTCAACTAAAAGAGATACCAAATCCTGAAAACTTAGGGTTTGGTACTATTTTTACAGACCATATGTTTATGATGGATTATACACAAGATCAAGGATGGCATAATGCAAAGATTGTTCCTTATGGTCCGATTGAATTTGATCCCTCAATGATGGTGCTGCACTATGGTCAGGAGACATTTGAAGGGTTAAAAGCATATAAAGGAAACGATGGAGAGATTTTTCTCTTCCGACCTGAGTACAATGGGCAACGATTAAATGACTCAAATAAACGTTTGTGCATACCTGAGATTCCCATAGAAGACTTCATTAAGAGTATCGAAGCATTAGTAAAAATAGATCGCCGGTGGATTCCGGAAGGCATAGGCACGGCCCTATATATTCGTCCCTTTGTGTTTGCAACTGATGCATCCTTAAAAGTGCACCCGGCAAAAACATATAAATATATGGTTATTCTATCACCGGTAGGAGCCTATTACACAGAAGGCTTGAATCCGGTCAAAATTCAGGTCGAAGAAGAATATGTCCGAGCGTCTGTTGGTGGTGTTGGATTTGCCAAAACCGGTGGTAATTATGGCGCCGGATTACTAGCCCAAGAAAAAGCTGCACAAAATGGATGTTCTCAAGTTTTATGGTTAGATAGTAAAGAACATCGATATGTAGAAGAAGTCGGAACAATGAATGTTTTTTTTGTCAAAGAGGGCACCTTGATTACGCCGGCTTTAAGTGGAAGTATATTACCCGGAATTACGAGGGACAGTGTTATAAAAATTGCTGAAAAATTAGGCATTCCCGTTGAGGAGAGAAAAATAGATATTCACGAAATTATTGAAGCCAGTGAAGCAGGACAGATTACAGAAGCATTTGGGACGGGAACAGCAGCGGTTATATCACCAGTAGGTACATTAGTATACCAAGGAAAAGAGTATTGTTTTAATCATCATCGTATTGGTGAGATATCTCAAAAATTGTACGATTTAGTGACAGGAATTCAGCTTGGAGAGATTGAAGATTTGTATGGATTTAGGCATATTATTCGATAAAAAATATTGACGCAAGATTCGTTTCATGATAGAATATCCACAGCTGAAAAACAATTGTTTTTGTTGAGAAGACAAACTGGTAGAAAGAGGTAGATTATGAATCGAAAATTAAAAGTCGGAATTATTGGCGGCACTGGAATGGTAGGGCAACGCTTCGTAACATTATTACATGATCATGAATGGTTTGAAGTGACAACGATTGCAGCTAGCCCTCGTTCAGTAGGCAAAACATATAAAGAAGCAGTTGGCGACAGATGGAGTCAGTCTATAGATATACCTGAACGTATTGGTCAAATCACGGTAAAGAATGCGACAGATATTGAAAGCGTTTCATCAGATGTTGATTTTGTTTTTTGTGCAGTGGATATGAAAAAAGATGAGATCAAAGCATTAGAAGAAGCTTATGCAAAAGCTGAAGTGCCTGTAATCTCAAACAATTCTGCGCATCGTGGTACGCAAGATGTGCCCATGGTTATTCCCGAAATCAATAATGACCATATTGCCATTATTGATGCGCAAAAAAAACGTTTAGGTACAAGAAAAGGATTTATAGCAGTTAAGCCAAACTGTTCAATTCAAAGCTATGTCCCGGCTTTAAGTGCCCTTAAAGAATTTGGACCTAAAGATATATCCGTGTGTACATATCAAGCCATTAGTGGAGCAGGAAAAACATTTGATACATGGCCGGAGATGCTTGATAATATTATTCCTTTTATTGGTGGTGAAGAGGAAAAAAGTGAAAATGAACCATTGAAAATATGGGGAAGTATTCAGGATGATAAAATTGTTGCTGCGACATCACCTTTGATTTCAGCACAATGCATCCGTGTGCCTGTACTTGATGGACATATGGCTGCTGTATTTGTTAATTTTGAAAAAAAACCTACAAAAGAAGAAATGATTGAAAAATGGAACGCATATTCAGGGCGACCTCAAGAACTTGACTTACCCTTGGCGCCGAAGCAATTTATAAAATATATGACGGAAGATGACCGCCCGCAAACACGACTAGACCGAGACTATGAACGGGGTATGGGAGTAACCATAGGACGTTTACGTGAAGATAAACAATACGATTACAAATTTGTTTGTATCTCTCATAACACTCTCCGAGGAGCAGCAGGTGGGGCAGTATTAATTGCAGAACTGTTAAAAGCTGAAGGCTACTTGAACTAGGATGTCTAGTTGACAATCATTATCGCTTGCTATTGACAATTATCAGAAAATAGTGCATACTATATTTAGACTATTTGATTATTCAAAGAAATAATTGTAAAGGAGTGATTTTATGAAAGATGTAGGTAAAGAGAAAAATTTAGGTTCAAACAAAACCGAAGCGGTCTTAGATGCAGAGCGTTATGAAGAAGGAACTCACGTTCATATTCCTCATGAAGAGGCTATAAATGATGCTAAAGACTGGGTTGATGAAAACGAAAAGTAATTTGCTTTTTTAACAAAAATATTGAATTAAAATCAGGAACTGCTGCACGCAATGTGCTTCAGTTCTTTTTTTCTCTAGTATATTAGCGCTAATAAGCGTATAATAAAGGTATACAAGGAATTTGTTGATTAAAGAACAGGAGGTATGTTTATGGGCATACGAGGAAAATTAACATTATTTACAAATTTGTTGATTTTGGTGGTTGTCATTGGACTGGCAACAGTTTCCTTTTTGGCGCTACAACGAAGTGGGGAAGAAAATCTTAGAGAATTGGAAAATGTGATGTACTCTCAATATGATACAATGCTACAAGAGCATGTTGAGATTCTTATTACAGAATTGGAAGGGGTTGTCAATCAGATTGAAGCTGGAGTCATTGATGAGACTCAAGGAAGAATCATTGCAGCAGATATTATTCGTAATGCCAAATATGGTCCGGAAGGCTATTTTTGGGCAGACGACACGGAAGGGAATAATGTAGTTTTATTAGGAAGTGAAACAGAGGGGACCAATCGTCTAGAACTTTCTGATGCTCACGGAACAAAAAAGAGGTTATACCCAGTTGTTTGAACCCTTCGGATGGGTCATCGGAACAGGCAATTACATCGATGATATAGAAGCTTACATTGATGTGCAAAGAACAAAGCATAATGAACAGCTTAGAAACAGTCTTTTATTAGTTCTAGTGATGGCCGTCATTATGTTTGTCATTGGATTTATTGGGGCCAATATATTTAGTATTGGAATAACAAAGCCCATACGTAAAATGACAAAGAATTTAGAAAAAGTTTCTCGATTAGATTTTTCGACAGATCAAGATACAGCAAAATTATCAAGACGAAAAGATGAAATCGGTCAAATGGCAATTTCCCTGGAGTCGCTGAATAAAGAATTACGAGATGTTGTTCAAGAAATCTTGCAATTCACCTCAAATCTCAATACCTATGTTAAAGATATGGCTGAAATATCTGCAACAACTAAGGAAAATTCTATTACGGTTGTCAATGCAGTGGATGAATTTGCGCAAGGAGCTCAAGAACAAGCGGAAGATGCTCAAGAAAGCGTATATAGTTTAGAATCTCTTAATAGCTTTATTGCTCAGAGTAATCAGCTGGCAGAAGAAGTCTCAGGATTATCGAACAAAGTTTTTGATCGTCAAGAAGCCGGAAATGAATCAGTTAAATCCTTAGTTGAAGAGTTTAACACAACACTAGATGTTATCAAAAAGTTAAATGATGATATTGACAATTTGAGCGAACATTCTAATAGCATAAATGATATTATAAGTGTTATCGAAGGTATTGCAGGGCAAACCAATCTATTAGCGCTCAATGCATCCATAGAAGCCGCTAGAGCCGGTGAAGCCGGAAAAGGATTTGCAGTTGTTGCCTCAGAGATTCGATCCCTTGCAGAGCAGACGACCCAGTCAACAAAAGAAATTAATGCGATTATTCATATGGTCACTGAAAGTGTCGAAGGATCAAAAGAAAATATGAAGTATTCAAATACGTCAATTAAGAAAGCTTTTGAAAAAATGAATAAGGTCAAAGATACATTTGAAGAAACCTCTGAAATTACGGCTGAATCCAATGAAAAGGTTAAGTCGGTACAAGAGTCCTTTGAAGGTATTAATAATGCAAAAGAAAAAGCACTTCATTCAATACAGTCGATTTCGGCAGTTACCCAAGAGAATGCCGCAGCAAGTGAGGAAATCAATGCGAGTATGATGACGCAAAAAGAAATCATATCAGAGCTTGATGCAATTGCTAATCAAGTATCGGATAATTCCAATCGACTTAATGAGCTTATGAAACGATTTACAATTCATTAAAGGACAGATGGATTACAAGAGGGAAATAAGACGCTCTGCACAGAGCGTCTTATTTATATATTTTTAATACTTTTTATATAAAGGGTATATTTGTTTGTGCTAATATAGTAAAATAAGCTTAAATAGAAAAGTGGATGTGAAATCAGATGGAATCAAAAAAAGACAAAGTTGTTCATACAATCCGCATCAGCGGGTTTTTTAATACACCACCCAGTGAAAAAGAAATCTATCAGGCCATGCGAGATTTTGAACGGTTACAACGTATTTTAAGATGGGTACCCGTGCTTTTCTTAGCTGTTTTAGGCGGGATTTTTTTTGCTGTCATGAAGTTGTTTGAACTTAATTTACCTGCATTTATTTTAGTGACAATAAGTACAGTTATTATATTAAAAGAGTTAAGTACGGTGCTTTTTTCATTACATATGAGAAAGCGACTGATGAAACCTTTAGAAAAGCTTCGTGTAGCTGTTGAAGAAATAGCAAAGGGAAATTACGGATTCACGGTGGAAGAAGAGCAGTTTAATATGGTGGGTGACTTAATCGCTTCATTTAATCGTATGAGCATTGAGTTAAAAGAAGCAGAAGAATTAAAAGAACGCTATGAGCAGAATCGGAAAGAACTCATTGCAGGAATCTCTCATGATTTAAAAACTCCCATTACTTCCATTATTGGATATGTGGATGCCATCCAGTCAGGCGTTGCAAGAACTGAAGAAAAAAAGGAAAAGTATTTAAATATTATTGAATCCAATGCTCAGTATACCAATAAGCTTATTGATGACCTATTTTTATTTTCTAAACTGGATATTAACCAAATGCAGTACGAGTTTGTCCGCATGCCCATATGTGAATTTCTACAGGATGTAATTGTAGAAAAACAGTTGGAACTTGAAGAAAGTGGAGTCAATGTTTCCTATACAATTGATATTGCCAAGGATAAACTTTTAGCAATCGATGGAAAAATGGTATATCGAATTATGTCGAATATCATGTCAAATGCAATAAAGTATGGAAATAAGGAAACGCCAGAGATTCACATCGAAGCAAGCGAAGAGTCCGATGGTGTGAAAGTGGCAATATCAGACAATGGTCAGGGTATATCACAAGAAAACTTAGAACATATTTTTGATGTATTCTTTAGAGAAGATGTATCAAGAAACAAAGAAATTGGTGGAACAGGATTAGGATTGTCGATTGCAAAACAGTTAGTTCAAGCCCATGGAGGGGCCATTTTTGCCACTTCAAAAATGGGAGAAGGGACAACAATAACCTTTACCCTGAAAGATCAAAATTTACAGGAGGATCATGATGAATAAGATATTGATTATCGAGGATGACCAACAGATTGCAGCTTTAGAAAAAGATTTTTTAGAAATGAATGGATTCGAAGTAGCTATAGAAACAGACGGACACAAAGGCTTAAAAGAAGCAATGACAGGCGATTATCAGTTAATTATTATTGATATTATGCTCCCGAATGTGAATGGATATGATATACTAATGATGATACGTGATAAGTTAAATATTCCTTTTATTGTTGTTTCAGCGCGTAGCGATGACATGGATAAAATCAAAGGAATAGAACTGGGAGCGGATGATTATATGACAAAACCCTTCAATCCCAATGAACTTGTTGCACGTGTTAAAAATCAATTATCCAGGTATGACCGTTTATTGAATATGAAATCAAAACAAGGTGAAATCGAATATAATGGCGTGCTCATTAATGAAGAATCAAGGCGGGTCTACGTGAATAAAGAAGAAGTCATTATGACGACAACAGAGTTTGATATTCTTCTGTTTTTTATGAAGAATCCGGACATCGTACATAGTAAACAAACAATTTTTGAACGTGTATGGGGTGAAGATGAATACGGAGATATCGGAACTGTTCCGGTATATGTTCAAAAGATACGTAAAAAAATTGAAAAAGATTACACAAGACCCAAAATCATAGAGACTGTATGGGGCGTTGGATATCGGTTTAATCGATTGTAAAAAAGTATAAGAGGGTGTAAAGTATGAGATTAGTTCCTATTGGATCCATAAAAGAAGGCTCCTTACTTGCAAAGAGCATCTACGATGAAGAAGGACGTGTATTGTTAAATAATGGCGTCGACTTAACAGAATCCTTGATTGAAAAACTTAAAGTGAATCATATCTATGCTGTGCATGTTGCAGATGACTATAGTGTAGGTGAAATCAAAGATGTAATACGACCGGAATTGCGTAATTTGGCGGTCAAAGAAATCAAAACAGTTTTTGAGGCGATTCGAAAAGAAGTTGAAAAAACAGTACATACCTTGAAGAATGAGCAAATTCAAATGAATCGACGATTAAAGCTCATGGTGGATCAAAAATATTTTGAAGGTGTTGAACAAATCATCAATGAAATGATGGGCGATATTACCCATAATAAAGACGTCATGGTTGGACTTGTGGACATTAAAAATATGCAATCCTTTGTCTATCAACATTCCATCCAAGTGACAATTTTATCTATTCTCATCGGAATATCCATGAAAATGAATGGGAAAATGTTGAAAGACTTAGCCATTGCTGCAATGTTACATGATATTGGACTGGCTTTTATTGATAAAGAATTAGTGAACTACCGTTCAGACTTTTCAGAAGACCAAAAAAAGAACTATGAGCTACACTGTAAGCTGGGGAATGATTTCTTGAAAGAAAACACAATGCTAAGTGTTGGAGCTAGAATGGGTGTATTAGAACACCATGAATACAATGATGGGAGTGGCTATCCTTTAGGGATAAAAGAAGATCAGATCCATATAAATGCACGGATTATTCATGTGGCCAATGTTTATGATAAAATGACCTCCGGCCACCTCGGAAAGGTTATACCTCCCAATGAAGCCATTGAATATATTATGGGGAATGCAGGCAATGGTAGAATCTTTGATTTTGAAATTGCCAATCTCTTCGTGCGTCGTATTGTACCTTTTCCAATGGGTGCATTTGTATTGCTATCAAATGGCGAAAAGGCTGTTGTGACTGGATATAATGCAGATAATCCTTTGAGACCGATTGTGAAAATAATTGAAAAAGGCAAAAAAATCGATGAATTGCAGCAATTGAATTTAATTAATGCAAATACCTTGAATATAACTGTCAAAAAAATCATTTATGAAGTTTAATTGCAAATGTCAAACAACTATATGAATGGCTTAACATCCTGAAATATTGACTTTGACTTCTAAAAATGCTATTATATTAAGGATACGTTAAGACTCTAATTAGAGAAAGTAAGGTGTGAACATGAAAGATTATTCTGATTTAATTGCAAAATGGAGTGAGCTGGTACAAGAATCTGACGTAATTGATCCGAGTTTATATGGGCGTTATGAAGTAAAAAGAGGATTGAGAGAATTGTCAGGTAAAGGCGTGCTCGCTGGATTAACTCGTATAGGTGAAGTTCATTCGTATATTATAGATGAAGGCGAAACAATACCGCAACCGGGACGGTTAATTTATCGAGGCATCGATATCGATGATTTAGTTAACGGGTTCCGCAATGACCAGAGATTAGGTTTTGAAGAAACAGCATATCTTCTTCTTATGGGAAATCTCCCAACGAAACCAGAACTTGATAAGTTTACTGAAGTCCTAGGCGAATATCGCATATTACCGGATGGCTTTATTCGGGATATGATTATGGGATTACCAAGCAAAGATATGATGAATGTTTTGGCCAGAAGTGTCCTTGCCTTGTACTCATTTGATGATAATCCGGACGACATAAGTATTGATAATATTATGAAACAATCCTTGCGATTAATATCGACAATGCCTTTATTGGCCGTATATGGGTATCAATCGTGCCAGTATTATGAAGGAAAAAGCAGTTTAATCATCCATTCGCCACGAACAGATTTAAGCACGGCGGAGAATATTTTATATATGTTAAGACACAATAATGAATATACACCTCTTGAAGCCCAATTGCTGGATTTGGCATTGGTCTTGCATGCAGAGCATGGTGGCGGTAATAATTCGAGTTTTACAACACATGTAGTTACCTCATCAGGTACAGATACATATTCAACAATAGCTGCGGCAATAGGATCATTAAAAGGACCAAGACATGGTGGTGCTAATATAAAAGTGGCTGAAATGCTAGACGATCTTAAGACAGAAGTTTCGGATTGGGATAATGACGATCAAATTTCAGATTATATTGAGAGACTCTTAGATAAAAAAGCCTTTGATAAACAGGGACTTGTATATGGAATAGGGCATGCGGTGTATTCCTTATCTGATCCACGAGCTGTTATTTTTAAAGAATATGTTGAACAATTGGCCAAAGAAAAAGGGTTGACAGACGAATATAATCTATATAGCCGAGTGGAAGCTCTTGCGCCCAAGATTATAAGTGAAAAGAAGAAAATGTATAAAGGTGTTAGTGCCAATGTGGATTTTTATTCAGGATTTGTATATAGAATGTTAGGGATACCTACAGAACTCTATACACCTTTATTTGCAATATCTAGAACAGTCGGTTGGTGTGCCCACCGTATCGAAGAATTAAACAACGGAAGTAAAATTATTCGACCGGCATATCGTTCAGTAGCTAAACGAAGAGAATATGTACCGATCGATGAACGTTAAGCATAGTTTTTCCTTCTGTGAAAAAAAGTGTAGCTAATGAAGCCTATAATGAGTCCCAGATAGTAGGTAATAAAGCGCCAGATAAGAATAACAGATGCAATATGGTGATGTAATAAGAAGGTGCTAAAGATTAAGAAAAAGCCGCCTTCAGCACCACCTGAAGCTCCCGGCAAAGGTACAATAGATGTTATTAACATGACATAAGAGCTTGCAAGTATTATTCGTAAAAAACTAACCGGATAGATACCAAGGGACAAAAGTATAAAATATGCAATGGTATAAAATGACATTAATTTGAAAATGTTGAGTAATATAGTTAAAGCAAATAAACGTTTGTTTTTAAGTAAATAGTGTATTTCGTGATGGAAATCAGCAACAAGCGATTTCCATTTTTTATAGCGTTTTTTTTGCTTTTTTGCACAAGAAAAAGGCTTTAGCATGAAAAGGATAGAATCTAATAATCGATGGGATATTTTTGAAGAAAATGCAATAGCGCATAAAGAAACAATGATGAGTAAGTTAAGGATGAATCCGACAACCGTAAAGAAATTGGCAGACCCATTAATATAAACTTTGGCATAACTAAAATGTCCAAGAATCAAAGTGATTGATCCTAGCAAGACGAGAGCAATCTGATAGACAATAAAGTTATGTGTTGAAAGACTTGTGCTGTGACCGATACTAAACTTAGATTCCTTACTTAGGGCATAGATTTGAAAGGGTTGCCCACCGCTAGAAAAAGGAGTAATTCCGTTGAAAAACTGGGTGGATAATACCAATTTAAAAACTTTGGAATAGGCATATTCATCATCATAGGCTTTGATAAACAGATGTAGTGATTTTGCTTCGAATACCCAATAGAGAAGAATGAGTAGGAGGGAGATGCTCATCCATCCCCAATGAACCGACTGCAATTGTGACAAAATTTGTGTATGTTCATTTTTAATCAATATGATGATAGAAAGTATAGTGAAAGCAATAATTGGTGCTATTTTTCCTTTAGTTAGTAGGTGTTTCATGATTCACCTCATTTAATAAGTCAGAGTAGATGGCGTGAAGGGAACGTCCAATGGTATTTAAAGAACGCTCTTTAGCAATCAAATATGCTTGATCTATTTGAATTGTTAGTGATCCCGAAAAATAGTCGCGTATATAATTTTTGAAGTCTTTATTGGTGCTTGCTTTTTTGCAATGCATTGAATCTTTAAGCCAGTCTGCATATACAGGTATGTCTCGAACGATAATGGGCAGACGACAAGCAAGTGCCTCTAACATAACAATTCCTTCAGTTTCTTCATAAGTCAGCATCAAAAACAAATCAGACTCACAATATGCAGATAGCATATCGTTAACATAGCCGAGAAAATGCACATTTGAAGGAGCTGCTTTAATTGCTTTTTTGACTTCAGGTGTCATCAATGCCTTGGGTGTCGTTCCGCACCAGACAAAAGTATATTCAGGTAATTGCTTGGCTAATTCAATAAAATCAAGTATGCCTTTTCGCTTAATTTGTAAACCGACAGACAGTATAATTTTTGCGTCGGAAGCAAAACCATAGGTGGTTCGAAAATTGGCTTTCCTATGTTGGAACTGCCGACGGTTAAAATGGGTTAAATCAATACCATTGGATACATTCACAATGGGGGGAGATAAGTGATAGCTTTCAAGCAGCTGTTTTGAATATTTGGTAGGAGTTATAATTAGGTCGCCTGTATTATAAATCCTACGTAAAATACATTTAAACAAGGGGGCTATTTGATTGGAAAAAATAAAGGAGTTTTTAAAGTCTTCTTCTGTGCTGTGAGCATGAATAACGACTTTCTTTCCCTTATATTTTGCAAACTTTGCCAGCAGATAACTTTGGAGACCAATCGTATTAATATGAATGATATCACATTGTCTAAAATCCCTAAGTTTTGATGTGTGATTTATATCATTTAGGTCCAAGGCCTTTTTTTGGTGAACAATAGCTCGACCAACACCTGAGTGTTTAATGAAATGTAATGCTTCAGAATATAATAATACGTTCATAATTCCTCCTAGGTAAGCTTGGATTTTGGGCCCGAAATAATGTGCGTATATATTTTTTCGGCATTTTTTCCGTAATTTTCTTTTGAAATCGATCGAATAATAATTTGGGCATTTTGGGTTAATAGCTTTCTTATGACAGGATTAGATAAACTATGTTGAATGTTTTCAAACAGTTCATCTTCAGTCGTAAATAAATATCCGCTTTTTTTATGTAGAACAATATCTTTAACATGGGTATCATCATAAACGATGACGGGTACATTACAAGCCATGGCCTCAATAATTGTTAACCCTTGAGTTTCTGTTTTTGAGCAACTAATAAATAGTGTCGCCAAATTATAATAAAGATGGATATGGTCAAAAGGAATTTTCCCTGCAAAAATAACAAATTCAGCAATATTTAGTTTTTGACAAAGTTTTTCAAGTTTTGACCGGTAAGGACCATCTCCAACAAACATAATTCGAATGGATGGATCTTCAACGAGCAATTTAGGCAACTGTCGAATGAGCATATCATGGCTTTTTTCTTCGCTTAAACGACCGACAGACAACAAAATATGATGATCTTTTGTTAATCCGTATTTTTGGCGTAATGCATCAAGTTCAGGAGTGTTTTGATTTATATGTATAAAGTGACTTAGGTCAATACCCGTTGGCATCACAAAGATATTATTGCGAACACCGTAATCAATCAATGCATTTCGGGTTTTTGCAGAGGGGGCGATAACACCGTCATAACTTTTTACATAAAATTTACTTCCTTTTTTAATAAACTTTTTGAGCATATTGTGTCCGTACTTTAGACGATTGACATAATGGGTATAATCTTCATACATGGTGTGATAGGTATGAACGGTTGGGATGTCTAGTGTTTTAGCTAAATGACGTCCTAAAAGTCCGATGCTAAATTCCGTATGAGTGTGGATAAGATCAAAATGCAGTGCTTTAATCTGGGATAATTTATGCGCGCTAATAGGAATGCCGACACGAAACTCTTTCCAACGATGGAAAGGAATTGATTTTATGCGTATAATATTAGTCCGCTCATCCAAATATCCGGGAACATCAACCGTTATGATTGTAACCTTGTGGCCTAAGCGTACCAATTCTTCTTCTAACATGAGGACTGACGTAACTACACCATTGATTTGAGGTAGATAACAATCCGTAAAGAGTCCGATTTTCATAATAAATACTCACTCCTTTATATGTGTTCATTCTATATGTTATCTCTATAATAAACCATTTAGATTAGAAAATCCTTAGAAAATAGAAAAATTAACGTAAGAACTTTCCTGACAAAGAAATTTCCGGATGTTGACTAAATTATTTATTTCGGTATAATTAAAAGAGTTACATAATATAGAAATACATAAATTGCAATGGAGGAGAATGAAGATGATGAAAAAAATAAGTGTTTTATTTATAATTCTTATATTAGTAGTAGCTTGTGGAAACAGTGCGACAGATGATGCATATGGTGAAAAAACGGCGACACTTGATAAAGATGTTATAAAAGTAGGTATGGAGCTTCAATACCCACCCTTTGAAACAAAAAATACAGCGGGTGAGCCGGATGGAGTTTCGGTTCAATTAGCCTATGCATTAGGAGAGTATTTGGACAAAGAAATTGAAATCGTTGATACACGATATGCAAGCCTAATTCCTGCACTAGAGACAGGGAATATTGATATCATTATCTCGTCAATGACGGTCACACCAGAAAGACTTGAACGTGTTGATTTTTCAGATGAATATACGTCAGCACCATTAATGGTTTTGGCACATATAGATTCGAAAGTTAACAGTCCGGAAGATATTAATGATCCGGAAGTGAAGATTGCGGTAAAATCAGGAACGGTTGCAGAAATATGGGCAAAAACAAATGCACAGGAAGCGACGCTTATTAATATTGAAGAAGAAGCGACAGCTGTTTTAGAAGTTGCCCAAGGTAAGGCAGACATATTTATCTATGATCCCCTATCAGTTATTCGACATAATCAAAATTACCCAGATACAACAAAAGCTATTTTAGAGCCTCTTCCAAATACAAAAGGTTGGGGAATTGCTATGCGCAAAGATGAAGATGAATTAAAAGAGCAAATTAATGCATTTTTAGAAGAAGCCAAAGAAGATGGTACATATGATGAGATCCGACAAAACTATCTACAAGATGAAATAGCAGAATTTGAAGAATACGGGTTGGATTTCTTTTTCTAAATAGACGTTCTCGTAGAGTAGACAGACATGAAAGAAGGACAGCATGATTAAAAATAATAGAATTATCAATTCCATAATAGTCTTGAGTTTGTACTTAGGTTTATTCTATTTTGTGACTACACGTGCAATTGGAGTGAAGCTGGATTTCAGTCCTTATGTTGCGTATAGAAAAGTTATATTCAACGGATGGATTACAACCATAGAAGTAAGTGTTCTTGGCGTTTTATTGTCTTTAATTGTAGGTCTTGTTTTGTATTTTATGAGTCAATCAAGTGTCTTGCTTGTAAAATATATTGCAGGAATCCACAAAACTATTATATTCGGGACACCGCTACTTGTGATTGCAATTGTATCTTATTATTATATAGGAAGTGCTTTTGCAGTCGATTCAAAGCTTTTAGTTGGTGTGGTTACACTGGGCTTATATATTGGCGCTTATATTTCGGATATATATAAGGGGGCCATTGAATCTATTCATATCAATCAATGGCAAACAGCAAAAATGTTTGGGTTATCAAAAATTCAAACCTATCGCTATGTCATCTTCCCACAGGTACTTAAGAGTATATTGCCGCCACTTGCAGGTCAGTTTGCCTTAACGATTAAAGGAAGTGCATTGTTGTCCTATATGGCTTTGAATGAATTTTTTAATGAAATAAATGTTGTGCAATCAAGTTCGTTTCGTTTCGCGGAAGGGTTTGTTGTTGTGTCTTTGGGGTATTGGATTATAACGGTGCCTTTAATTACCTTTGTACGAAAACTAGAAGAACAACTACATGTGCGAATTATTAAATGAGAGAGAGGTCTTGGTGAATCGTGAAATTAAAACTTGATTACGTTGATAAATACTATGATAATATTAAGGTTTTAGATCAACTTAAGTTATCTGTAGAAAATATAAAAGTGCTTGCGCTTATCGGACCCTCAGGAAGTGGGAAGTCCACACTTCTAAGGTTGATAGCTGGACTTGAGACATTTGAAAGCGGTAATATTGAATTAAACAATCAAGCCATTGACAAGGTGAATTTGGCAGATTATCGTAAGCATATAGGTTTTGTTTTTCAAGACCATAATCTGTTTAACCACTTGTCGGTCATTGATAATATATGCTTGGTGATGGAAAAAGTCCATCACCGAAAGCATTCAGAAGCTAAAAAAGAAGTTGAAGCACTATTAACAAAATTCGGACTAATTGATCACAAGAATAAGCACCCTCATCAAATTAGTGGTGGACAGTCCCAACGTGTGTCAATCGTAAGAGCCCTTGCTATACAACCGGAAGTGATATTACTTGATGAACCAACCTCAAGTTTAGATCCGGTACTTACCTTTGAAGTATTAAAATCCATTGAAACCTTGGTGGAAGATAAAAAAGATGTCATCTTAGTAACCCATGAAATCGGCTTTGCAAAAGAGGTTGCTGACTACATCGTTTATATGGAAGAGGGAAAGATTATTGAACATGGGCATGCAGATATTCTAGCAAGACCACAAACAGAGAAACTAAGAGTATTTTTGGATAAAGTCTTAACATTTCATTAAGGAGGAATATAATGTCGTTTAGTCGAATGGATTTAGAAGATCGAAAACGTCCAAAAGGGCGTAATGCTATTTTGGTTTATGGATATAGTGAAGAAGGTGTGCAGACCTTAAAAACAATAATGGTCGAGGCAGGTATTGATGAACTTATCTATATTGAGCAGGCAGATTGTAATCAACAAATCAAAGAAATCATTTCAGATAAGGAAACAGAGGCTGTGTCATCCTATCATGAACATGATGATAAAGTGATTGTTTTTAACAGTACAAGTCAATATGAGGTTAATACATTTATTACAAAATTGTTTAAGGAAGTTGATGTGCGACCTATTGTAGCAATGGTGACGCCAACAAGTGAAAAATGGCAGTTTAGCGATTTAGTTGAAGAGCTGAAACGAGAAAAAGAGGCGTTAAAATAATGAATATTATGAGTGAACCCATATACGTATATTTTATTATCTTTCTTGTAAAGATTATTGAAGTTACAATGGCAACAATACGTATAGTGCTTGTCACTAAAGGCGAACGTATAAAAGGAGCTATGATTGGGCTTGTTGAAGTTGTTATATGGGCTCTTTTAGTATCGAAAGTACTAGCAAATCTGACAGAAGATCCCTTTAAACTTGTGGTGTACGCACTGGGATTTTCCATTGGTACATTTTCAGGTTCTTTCTTCGAACAAAAATTAGGATTCGGGAGTGTACGTGTTGAGATTATTGTGAAAGAAAGTTCAGGTAAAGAATTGGGAAAAGCACTTCGAGCAAATGGATTTGCCGTTACTGAAGTTGTTGGGCAGGGGATGAATCATCCGCGTTCGGTTCTTATTATGCATATTAAGCGTAAACGGTCTGCAGAAGCGATTAATTTGATTAAGCAATTGGAGCATAATGCGGTCATTACGATTAACGACGTGAAACCAGTTTATGGAGGATATGGAATCCTAAAAAAATAATCAAGGAGAAAATCAATGGATTATGACATTCAGTTTAAAGACTTAATGATAAAATTCGGGGAAAAGACCATTGTTGAAGGTTATAATTTGGACATAAAAAAAGGAGAAAAAGTATTAATTTCCGGAAAATCAGGAACGGGTAAATCTAGTTTAATCAAGGCGCTTTTGGGATTCGTTGAATATGAAGCGGGTGAGATATTCGTTCAAGGAAGCGCTATTGAAGGCAAAGATTTTAGAGAGGTTCGAAATCAGTTTGCTTACGTCAATCAAGATGTAACTATTCGTAAAGGGAAGGTAAAGAATTATTTGCTTAGTATTCAAAGCTACAAAAATAATTCCTTAGAGTTTTCTGGTGATTATTTGTTAGACGATGAACTGATGAACTATTTTGAATTTGATCCCCACTATGTCTTAAAAAATTCTGAAGATTTATCAGGAGGAGAACGCCAACGACTAGGAATTATTTTGGCAATCATGCTAAAGCGTCCCATTTTTTTGCTGGATGAAATAACCTCGGGTCTTGATAAAGAGCTGAAGAAAAAAACTGTCGATTATTTTGCCCAATGTGAAGAAACCGTCATTGCAATAAGTCATGACCAAATATGGGAAGACCAAGGGGCGTTTAGAAAGGTAAGGTGGGCTTAATGGGGGTTGAACCAATAGGAACACTGAATTTGATTTTTCTAGTTGCCCTTGTGATACCGATTTTTATATTTAATCGAAGCATAGGTATCACTCAAACAAAAAAAATTATCATTTCTATAGCGAGGATGATTATCCAGTTAACAATTGTTGGAATTTATTTGCAATATATTTTTGACTTAAATAATATTTGGTTGAATATTGCTTATATCATTGTTATGATGGTAGTAGCAACGATTGCTATTGGTGGTTCGATTCCCATAAAACGCACAATTGTTTTTTTGCCGGTTTTAATTTCCTTACTGATCCCAAATATATTGATGTTACTTTTCTTTAATGGTCTTGTCATCCAAATTGATCAAATCTTTGAAGCAAAGTATATTATTACAATTGGGGGCATGCTCTTAGGTAACGGACTGAATGGAAATATGATTGGATTATCTACTTTTTATAATGGATTAATTAAAAATGAAGAAGTTTATCACTACGATTTGATGCTTGGAGCAACAAAATTTGAAGCCCTAAAACCTTATTTTAAAGAAGCTGTTTTAGTTTCAGTTAATCCGACCATTGCATCAATTGCTACAATTGGTTTAGTCTCATTACCTGGAATGATGACTGGTCAGATCCTAGGTGGAACGATTCCGATTGAGGCGATTCGATACCAAATTGCGATTATGATTGCAATATTTATTACCAAGTACTTTAATATATATTTGGCTATAGTATTATCATCAAAGAATATGTTTAACGCTAAATGTCAGATGAAGAAGCAGTTTCTAAAAGAGGAGGTACCATCGTGAAAAAAGTGATTATATATTTTAGTCTCATGCTCCTTCTAATGGGATGTACTCTAGAAACAGTTGATGTTGGAGAAGACAACGATGAATCAACGGAGCAAGAGGTAATTGTTGAAACCGTATTTGAACCCCGAACAGTCTCTGCAAGCTATATCAATGTAGAAGCAGAGCGGTTAAACGTTCGAAGTGATGCAGATATTGAAAGTACACAAGTCGGCGCAGTCTATAAAAATGATAAATTTCAAGTTATTGATGAAAAAGAAGATTCGCAAAAAAGACTATGGTATCTCGTGGAATTTGAGCCAAATAAACAAGGATATGTCGCAGGATGGTTTTGTGCTCAAACGGAGATTACGATTCGGGTTGAAGAAGATTCAACACAAATCGTAGATATTGAAGTTATGCCAATTCCTCAGTATATTGATAATCCTTTTAAACCCAATGAAATCAATGTAGGCGATCAAATTGTCGGTATGTTAGTTAAAGAAATTAGCCAAATTGATAACCTTAACAAAATCGTCTTTGATGGTGAAGTGGAACTTACCGGAACGTTCTATCATGAGACATCTCGATTATCTTTTGGAACAGTTGTTCGTTTTGTTCCGGATGAAGCATCGAGTGTTTTGTTACCAAGAATGGGCGATAATATATCGGGGGTATGGTTTATCCTAAACGATTACAGTGAAGTTGCCAATAAATTTGGTGAAGTCGGAACCCAAGGTTTTGCAACGATGAAGATCAAAGATTATACCATTGGCTATGGCGTTGAGGATGCCTATAATCAAGCAACACTTGTATCTGTAACGATAGAATAGGGGGTCTTATGCAAGAGACTGAACAATACACGAAGTTGGTTAATGCGATTGAATTTTTTTCTCAACGATTTTCTCTTGAGAACATGCTTGAATATATATTTGATTTTTCAGTAGAATTGATTCATCCGGCATCGTGCATACTTATTGTTGAAAATGATGGCTTATATGAAGTCGAACATTACAAAGGCCCATATAATCATACACTGTCCTTTTCGAAAGAGCCTCATCATAACGAACTTGTGTATTTTCATGCAGGCTTGATTAATGAAGAACGCTTAAGCTCTTACATACCAAGTGAACTATTTTTAAAAGAAAAACCTAAGTATGCTATTCCTCTTATTATGGGGAAAAGCTTACTTGGGTTTGTGGCATTTTATAAAGAGGACGTTACAGAAGGTGACCTAATCATAGCCGAAGCCTTAATGAATTTGTTTAGTTTATCGTTATCGAATTATGAATCATATCGTTCCCTCGAACAAGTCAAGAAAAAATTGGATGCAAAAGTATTCAACCTTTTTGCGATTAATCAGGCGTCAAAAGCATTGTTGAGTGAGCTTAATGTAGGCCAAGTTATTCAAATGACAAACAGTGTCTTTTCTGAATTGACACAAAGTCGTATCACATCGATTTATATTTTTGACGACATTGGACAGCGATATGAATGCATGAATTTAATTGATGTATATAATAAAATTCGCTTTAGGCCTTCCTTTATTCATAGTAAAAATATTAAGAATAACCAATGCGGAGTAGTTATTGATTATGATAATCCCCATGAAAGACAATTGTTTTCCGATTTCTTTTCTGAGTCTATAAGTGTATTAGATACTTATGAAACAAAGTATATTATTAATCTAATTCAAGATGGATATTTGCTTGGCTTTGTTACCTTAAGTAGAAAAGTCAATGAAAGCGACTATGAGAGAGAGATTTTTGAATTGATTGAAAGTCTTGCATCGGCAACATATATTGCAGTGGCCAATGCAAGAAATATGGAAGCACTTAAAAATCATCGTCAACTCTTGCAAGAAAAGTTTACACGATTACAAGTTATGAATAATCTTGTTAAGAACTTGAATTTGGCTCAAGATATCGAAAATTTAGGAGAGCTTACCTTAGAGACCTTAAAAGTAGCATTTGGATACAAGTCAAGTTGTTTTGCCTTGTTCAATCAGAGTGATGCCTCTTTTCGAATTCAAAATCAACTTCATTTGGAAACTGAAGGCACTCATTTTTCCATGAAGGATGAATTAGAGCTTTTGAAAAATGGAAAAGCGGTTATAAAGTATTCGGCGGATGATGTCGCTAGTTTGCTTGCAGAAGTTTATACGGATAACCTTTACGAGTCTGTACAGGGGGCAATTATAGTTCCCTTGTACATCGATCATATTCTTCCGGAATTACTTGGAATTATTTGTTTGTTTTCTGTCGAAAAAGGACTTATGTTTTCGGAGGAAAATTTATTAACATTAGAAACGATTGCTAATCATATTGCACCGATTGTAAAACAATTGAATGAGGTCGAGAATGTTCGATTGAATTATATTCGAGATGAGGCTATAGAGTTTGTGAACATTCTTTCTGAGTTTGTCGATAATATGCGCTATAGTACAGAGTCTTTTTATATTATTCTGGCAATGGCCAAAGACAAACAATTGTTTCGTCGACAAGTGGTTTCCGACATAAAAGAACAAAACAAATATACCTTTTCATTGGATAAAAACACCTTGGGAATGTTAACATATACAGACGAGGGCAAAGAACAATTATGTCATTTATTAAATGAGGCCTATACCTATGAAGTTTTAGCAATTAAGGATGAAGATATTCCGGTCGAGAGTATTTTAAAACAGATCGAAAAAATTGTTTTTTCGAAAGACGTATAGAGAGTAGGGATATTTTATGGAAGCAAGATATATTGAACACTTGATGCGAACACCTCTTTTTGCAAATATTGACGCCAAGGAATTAGAGTATGTCCTGGTTTGCTTGAAACCATCCTTTCATAAATACCAAGCCAACGATATGGTTACGATGGAAGGGCATCCATTTACAGGTATTGGAGTCGTTATTGAAGGCGAAGTCAAGGTGACTAAGACCAACGAAGCCGGAGATCGAATCATCATGAGTATTCTTGGTGAAGGTGGCATCTTTGGTGAGATGGTTGCTTTTTCCTCAATGAACCAGTGGCCAGCCTCGGTTGTTGCAAGCAGGGACACAGAGATTTTCTTTATCAAGCCGGATATAATTGTTAATCAATGTAGTCGCATGTGTATGGGACATCGCCAGCTAACGATTAATCTTCTGCATTTAATCTCGGATAAAGCCTTGGCTTTGAATCGAAAGGTAAATTACCTATCCATCAAAAGCATGCGTGGGAAACTTGCAAAATTCCTAATGGAAGAATACCATCAGCATCAAAAGCATACCTTTGATATTCGCTTTAATCGAAATGAACTTTCGGAATTTTTACATGTATCTAGACCGTCTATGTCTAGAGAACTGTCTCGAATGAAAGATGAAGGAATTTTAGATTATTATCAAAACACATTTCGCCTAATAAATATGAAAAAAATGAGTGAATATGCAAGTTATCTAAATTAGCATATGATAAGATGTGAAAAAAATTTTAATGCATCTTGTATACAATAAACATAAATGATATAATAGACAGTGATTGGTGGTGAAGTTATGTTTTTCTCTAAAACAAACAAAATTATTGAGCAGTTAGAACTTCATTCAAACATAGTCCAAGAATGCTTTACAAGGTTTCAGCAAAGTTTTGAAAAAGTTGCTCAAGCACCGGAACAACAATATATTGTTGAACTTGAACCAATGGTAGATGAATTAAGTCAGCTTGAGAAGCGAGCCGACCGAATTCGACATGAAGTGATTCGCTATCTTCTCAATGGTGGTTTTCTAGTCGATAACAGAAAATCGACAATGCGTTTAATCGAAGGTCTTGATCATGTTGCGGATATATCCGAAGATATTATTCAAATGATTGTCTATGAGAAGATTCAATTGCCTAAGTGGTTTATGCAACAGATTATAGAGATCAACACAATCACAAACCAACAATTAAAACTATATATCAATCTTATGAACAAGATTGTATCTGACTATAATCTTGAAGACGTCGTGTCTGATTTGGGAAAAATTGAAGCTTTAGAATCCAAAGTTGATGCAATAGAAATTGCGACAATTAAGCAAATATTTAACATGCCCGACTTGGAATTAGCATATAAAAACCAGTTAAAAGGCTTGATAAATATGGTTGCCGAGATTTCGGACAAGATTGAAGACTTGTCTGATGAAGTTGAGATCATATTGGCTTCTAGGAGGATTTAATGAGTGTTTTGTCCTTATTATCCGGTGTGTTTTTAGGCTGGGGTCTTGGCGCGAATGATTCGGCGAATATATTTGGAACGGCGGTACATAGTCGTGTGGTTTCTTTCCGACTCGCAATTACATTAACAGCAATTTTTGTTATTTTAGGAGCAACTTTAGAAGGTCATCAAGGTGTTGTAAAAGTGAGTAGTCTCTCTGCAACAAATGGAATTTTAACCTTATCAAATGCAACATTTGTTATGTTTGCAGCAGGTTTAACGGTTCTCTTAATGACACTGTTTGAACTTCCTGTATCAACAAGTCAAGCAGTAATTGGTGCAATACTTGGGCATGGATTTTTAGTGGGACAAGGAAATCTAGGAACAGCCAAGCAATTCTTTGGCGCATGGATTTTCACTCCAATCGGTGGGATGCTCTTTGCTATGATTCTATATGGAATCATAAAAAATCATTTTGAAAAACGATTGACCAACTTCCGCTTTTTTCAGATTTTTATTCGTTATGGATATATTTTTGCCGGCATCTTCGGAGCCTATAGCTTAGGGGCCAATAATGCTGCAAATGTTTTTGGTGTTATATCATCAGTATCAGGTGGGTGGATTACATCCTATGCAGGACTTTTGGGAGGACTAGCAATCGCACTTGGAGTTTTAACCTATTCAAAACCGGTCATGAAGACGGTTGGTAAAGGAATATTACCTCTATCGGATATAACAGGATTTATCGTTGTAATTGCTTCAGCCATTACAGTTTACATATATGCGCGTGTAGGAATACCGGTATCCACGAGTCAAGCCGTTGTCGGTTCACTTGTTGGAATCGGATTAATTAAAGATTATCGGATTATTAATATAAAACTTTTGTATCGTATATTGATTGGGTGGTTTATGACACCGGCCATATCAGGCTTGCTGAGTTATCTTTTGCTCACAATTTTTATATAGTTTACTTTAAATCGTGAAACTGATATAATGACTTTAGGCTTAAAGACCTTGTTTAAGCGTAGAGTTTATATATATGGTCATTGCTTTTTGCAGTTGACCGCAACATATTTTTTTAAATTTCAAGGAGGTATAATAATGTCTAACAAAAAAGTTATGAAGACGATGGACGGTAACCAAGCCGCTGCATACGTATCTTATGCATTTACAGATGTAGCTGCTATTTATCCGATTACCCCATCTTCTCCAATGGCTGAGAATGTTGACGAATGGGCTGCCCATGGTCAAAAAAACATTTTCGGACAAGAAGTTAGTGTAACAGAATTACAATCTGAAGGTGGTGCCTCAGGTGCCGTTCATGGTTCTCTTCAAGCAGGTGCGTTAACTACAACATATACTGCTTCTCAAGGACTTCTGCTAATGATTCCTAACATGTACAAGATTGCAGGTGAGTTATTACCATGTGTATTCCATGTTAGTGCGCGTGCACTTGCAGGTCATGCATTATCAATTTTTGGTGATCATTCAGATGTAATGGCTGCAAGACAAACTGGTTTTGCTATGTTAGCATCCGGTAGTGTTCAAGAAGTTATGGACTTAGGTGGTGTTGCTCACCTTGCAACAATTAAGTCACGTGTACCTTTCGTACATTTCTTTGACGGATTTAGAACATCTCATGAAGTACAAAAAATCGAAATGATTGACTACGAAGATTTCAAACAACTTGTAGACATGGATGCTGTTAGAGCATTTAGAAATAACGGACTGAATCCTGAGCGTCCTGTAACTCGTGGTACTGCTCAGAATCCAGATATTTTCTTCCAAGCAAAAGAATCAGCAAACAAGTTTTATGATGCTGTTCCTGCAATTGTTGAAGACTATATGAAGAAGATTAGTAAAGTTCTTGGTCGTGAGTACAACTTATTTGATTATGTTGGTGCTGCTGATGCTACAAAAGTGATTATTGCAATGGGATCAGTTACTGATACAATTGAAGAAACAGTTGAATACTTAATGAACAAAGGCGAAAAAGTCGGAGTACTTAAAGTACGTTTATATCGTCCTTTCTCAACAAAGCATTTCTTAGCAGCATTACCAGAATCTGTTGAAAAGATTGCTGTATTAGACCGTACAAAAGAGCCGGGAGCAACTGGAGAACCATTATACTTAGATATTCGTTCTATATTCTACAATTCAGATAGAACACCTCTTGTTGTAGGTGGACGTTATGGTCTTGGTTCAAAAGACACAACACCTTCACAAATTCTTGCTGTATTTAAGAATTTAGATGCAGATGCACCTAAGAATAACTTTACACTAGGTATCAACGATGATGTAACTAATCTTTCATTAAATGAAGACGAAAGAATCGTTACTGAAAAAGAAGGAACACGTCGTTGTAAGTTCTGGGGTCTTGGTTCTGACGGTACGGTTGGAGCGAATAAGAACACAATCAAGATTATCGGAGATAAAACAGATCTATATGCTCAAGGTTACTTCAGCTATGACTCTAAAAAATCCGGTGGTATTACTGTGTCTCACTTACGTTTTGGTAAAGAGAGAATTCAGTCAACATACCTACTTGATGAAGTTGACTTCGTTGCATGTCATAACCAATCCTATGTGGATAAGTATGACTTATTAAAAGGACTCGTTCAAGGTGGTACGTTTGTACTTAATACACAATGGACTGCTGAAGAACTTAATGAGCACTTACCAGGCGAATTAAAGCGTGAAATCGCTGAAAAAGAAGTAAAGCTTTATATTATCGATGCTGTTGATTTAGCTGAAAAAATCGGTTTAGGTAACCGTATCAATACAATTATGCAATCAGCATTCTTTAAATTAGCAGATGTTATTCCAGCAGAAGATGCTGTGAAATTCATGAAAGAATACGCTGAAAAAGCATATGGTAAAAAAGGTGAGAAGATTGTTAAATTAAACCATGATGCAATCGATGCAGGTCAAGACGCCTTGATTAAAGTTGACGTTCCTGCTGATTGGGCACAAGCTGAAGATACAATTGAAGCTGATGCCAATGTTCCGGAATTTGTTAAGAATATTCTTCGTCCGGTTAATGCACAAAAAGGTGACTCTCTTCCAGTATCCGCATTTGCCGGTGCAGAAGATGGTACATTCCCACAAGGTACTGCAGCCTACGAAAAACGTGGTATTGCTGTAAACGTTCCTGAGTGGATTCCAGAAAACTGTATTCAATGTAACCAATGTTCATTCGTATGTCCTCATGCTTCTATTCGTCCATTCTTATTAGACGAAAATGAAAAAGCAAATTCACCTGAAGGTCTTATTACCGTTGGACCAAAAGGAAAAGGCTTCGAAGGACTTGAGTATGTAATGCAAGTAGATATTCTTGACTGTCAAGGTTGTGGAAACTGTGCGGATGTTTGTCCTGCTAAGAGCAAAGCATTAGTGATGAAACCAATCGAAACACAAGAAAAAGAGATTGAAAACTGGGAGTATGTATCTGAAAACGTATCTTACAAAGATACTCTTGTTAGCACAGGTACAGTAAAAGGTAGTCAGTTTGCACAACCATTAATGGAGTTCTCAGGAGCTTGTGCAGGTTGTGGAGAGACACCATACTTGAAAGATATCACACAATTGTACGGTGACCGTATGTTGGTTGCTAATGCAACTGGATGTTCATCTATTTGGGGTGGTTCAGCACCTTCAACAGTATATACAACCAATGCAGAAGGCAAAGGACCCGCTTGGGCCAACTCATTATTTGAAGATAATGCTGAATACGGTTATGGTATGGCAATGGGTGTTAAACAAATCCGTAAACAACTACTCGTTCAAATGGAAGCTATGTTAGCACTTGATGTCAATGCGGATGTTAAGTCTACGCTTCAAGAGTGGATTGACGGCATGAATGATGCAGATCAATCAAAAGTAGCCTCTAAAAAAGTGGAAGCTTTATTCGGAACAGACCTTGGAAGCGAAGAAGCAAACAAACTTCTTAGCGATATCGAAACAAACAAAGATTATCTTATTAAGAAATCCGTTTGGATCGTTGGTGGTGACGGATGGGCATATGACATCGGTTACGGCGGTCTTGACCATGTACTTGCAAGTGGTGAGAATGTGAATGTACTTGTGTTTGATACAGAAGTATACTCAAATACAGGTGGTCAATCTTCAAAAGCAACACCTACAGCTGCAGTGGCTAAATTTGCTGCTTCAGGTAAGAAAGTTAAGAAGAAAGATCTTGGTATGATTGCAACAACATATGGTTATGTATATGTTGCTCAATGTGCTATGGGTGCTAACCAAAACCAATTCATGAAGGCATTAAAAGAAGCTGAAAGCTTTGATGGACCATCACTACTTATTGTTTATGCTCCATGTATTAACCATGGTATTAAAGTGGGTATGGGTAAATCACAAGAGCGTATGGCTAAGGCAGTTGAGGCCGGATACTGGCATTTATGGAGATTTAATCCATTACTTGCTGATGAAGGTAAGAATCCATTTGTACTTGATTCAAAAGAACCAACAGCTGATTTCCAAGAATTCTTACAAGGTGAAGTACGTTACACTTCATTAATGAACCAATTCCCTGAAATTGCTAAGGATATGTTCAAACAAGCTGAACAAGACGCAAAAGAGCGTTATGAAAGCTATGTAAGAATGGTCAACATGGACTACACAGTATAATTAAAAGACATTATTATACGAATTTTATATAATTCTATTAGCTACCGCACTTACATTTGTTAGTGCGGTAGCTTTTTTTTCTTTTAAAACATGATATAATAGAATTAAAAGAAAAGGATTTGAGGTGATGAAAGTGGGAACAATTAAAAGGTTAAATGAATGCTACAAAAAAGCAGAAGTACTGGAATTTGATGATGAAGATCGAATAATTTTTTTCAGTGACGTTCATCGCGGAGACAATAGTATGTCCGATGAATTTGCACATAATCAAAATATTTATTATCATGCCTTAGAGAAGTATTATGAGGAAGGATATGAACACTTCGAACTTGGTGATGGAGACGAATTATGGGAACATGCAGACTTTAGAGTGATTATGAGTGCCCATAGCGATGTTTTCATGCTACTTCGAAAGTTTTTTCGATCCAATCGATTAAGAATGGTCTACGGGAATCATAATATTTATCTGAAAAACAAAGCATGGGTTAAAAAAAATCTTCATCAATTTGAAGATGAGTATTTGGACCAACGAAAAGATTTATTTGATCAGATATCTGTACCAGAAAGTTATATACTCAAGTATAAAAACACCGGACAGGAATTTCTCCTCGTACATGGACATCAGGGGGACTTGTTTAATGATCGCTTTTGGCCGGTTTCAATGCTTTCTTTGCGTTATTTTTGGCGATTTTTACATATTATGGGATTTCATAATCCGTCGAGTCCAGCCAAGAACCGCGTGAAGCGTCATAAGATTGAGCTGAACTTTACAAAGTGGATTAATCGAAAAAAAGTAGCTATTATATGTGGACATACCCACCGTCCCAAGCTGGCAAAGAAAAATGAAGCACCGTATTTTAATAGTGGGTGTTGCATTCATCCAAGAGGTATTACAGGCATAGAAATTGCAAAAGGCAAGATTATGTTAATTGATTGGCGCGTAAGACCCGACGAACATGGAAATCTGAAAATTTCCAAAAAAATTATTCGAGGGCCATATGATATCAGTAGCTATTACAAATTAAAGCATCATCAAGAAGGAAAAGGAGGAAAAGGATGAAAACATATCGAGAAGAACTTTTCTTTAAAACCGGTCGACGCAGAGAACTTATTAATATTACGTCAGATGTTCAAGTCGCTCTTATTGAAAGTGGAATCAAAGAAGGGCTATTGCTTTGTAACGCCATGCATATTACAAGTAGTGTATTTATCAATGATGACGAGATTGGTTTGCATAAAGATTTTGAGCGATGGCTTGAATCCCTAGCTCCGGAAAAACCTTATGATCGCTATAATCATAATGGATTTGAAGATAATGCAGATGCACATCTAAAGCGTACGATAATGGGGCGTGAAGTTGTTGTTGCAATTACAAATGGAAAATTAGACTTTGGTCCGTGGGAGCAGATATTCTATGGAGAATTTGATGGAAAAAGAGAAAAACGTGTTTTGATAAAAATCATTGGAGAATAGCCAAGATGGCAGGAAGAGGTTCAAGATGTTTATATTAGATAAAGCAGAGTTTGTTGAAGAAGTTAAAGCAGAGATGGCAGGGTATGAAGAGATTTCAGAAGAACTAATTGAGGCTTGGGTTGTCAAATTTGAAGATTATGTTTCAAAAAAGAAGAACGAGAAGCTGATTAAAAAAGGTCAAGATGTTCAAATTAAGCTTGATGATGAGGCGGAGTTATTTAAGATTGTGGACCGTTATCTCGTAGCCATTGAGAATGACGAGATTGAAGCATACTGGCAAGATTGGAAGTTGTAACTATGAGTTTTCAATTTGTTTTGGGAGCAACAGGGACCGGAAAAACAGAATATGTGATTCAAAAGATGCATCAGCAAAAAGAAGCTGCCATATATATCGTTCCTGAACAATATACATTACAAGCCCAAGAAGATGTTATAAAGCATTCAGAGGCAAAAGGGATATTAGACATTGAGGTATTAAGTTTTAATCGTTTAGTATACCGTTATTTTGATGAACTTGGATTAGCAGATACAGCGATGATCAATGACACTGGTAAGAGTATGCTCATTCGTAAGGTACTCGAAAGTAGCAATGAAGCATTGGTATGGATTCAAAAACATCGAAAAAAACAAGGCTATATGGATGAGTTAAATAAACTCTTGAAGGAGTGCCATCAGTATAATGTGGATACGCATACATTAAATGAATATATTCAAAAAGTGTCTCCGGGGTTGCTACAAGATAAGCTTAAAGATTTAAAGGTCTTGCTTAATGAATTTGATGCATTGATGCATCAAGGATATCTAACATCTGAACATGCAGGTATGAAATTAATCGAGCAAATACCCAATATTCAGAGCTTAAGAGAGACTACAATCTATATTGATGGGTTTTATGGATTTACGCCTTTGCAATATGCCTTTATAGAGCAATTCATGAATTATTGCAAAGAAATCGTTTTTGTAGTTACGTTACCGGCAGGAACACATGTTGCGGATATGAAAAATGAAGCAGATATCTACTATGAATCCAAAAAAATGTTAAGTCGTATTCGTGAGATAGGTGATCGAATGGGGCTTATTGAACATGATGCGATTTGGAAAAAAAGGATTTATCGAAGCTCAAAAAAATCACTGCAACATCTCATTGATCACCTTTATCAATATCCTGTAAAGCCCTATCAAAAATCAAGCAATAGCATTCGACTTATGGAAGCTGCAACAATTGAGGCAGAGGTTGAAGCTGCTGTCTGTCGAATACATCAGTTGATTACAGAACAGGGCGTTCGTTATCGGGAAATAATCCTTTTAGTCTCGGATTTAGATCTGTATAAAACATCCGTTAAGAAAATGTTTGAAAATTATGAAATACCTGTCTTTATTGATCAAAAAGAGACGATATCATCCCATCCATTGGTTCAATTCATTTTATCGGCTATGCTATCGATTCAATATAATTTTAAGTATGAAACTATTTTTTATCACTTAAAATCCTTATATTACAAAGCGTCTGAAGAAGATATTGATAAAATCGAAAACTACGTATTAGCCCATGGCATTAAGCGTAAGCGTCAATGGGAAAAAAAATGGGATGAATACGATGCATTGAAAAATGAATTAATCGGGCCCTTCATGGATTTTGCCAATACATTTAAATCTGCAAAGACGGTACGTGAGCGAACACAAGCTATATATACATATTTAAAACGTATGGACATTCATGTAAAAAACATGGATATGATGCAATACTTTGAAGAAAAAGACCAATTACAGCGTGCAGATAGTTATCTACGGATATACACATTAGTCGTAAAATTATTTGATGAAATGGTGGATCTTATAGGGGATGAAAACGTTACAATCAAAGACTATGCCAGTCTTATAGAAACCGGATTGACGCAGATTAAGATGGGGCAGACCCCGCCAAATGTCGATCAAATTATTGTTGGCGATTTGAGTCGAACACGTTTTAGAGAAGTTGACTATGTCTTTGTTTTAGGTGTCAATGAAGGAAAAGTTCCTCTTGTACGGGCATCCAATCAACTTCTAACCGATCATGAGCGAAGCACACTTTTAGAATTAGGATTAGAGCTGGCACCCAACCAAGAAAAAAGTTTATTCAAAGAACAAATGAATATCTTTATGGGACTAACGCGTAGCCGTAAGCTTCTACATATTTCTTATGCACGAGTACTTGAAGAAAAAACAGAGCGACCGGCAACCTTAATTTTTCTGCTTCGTAAAATGTTTCCAAAGATGACGGTGGAGTCAGCCGGAGAAATCATTGAAAACTATAATAAACCCACACCATGCTATGCGCTTTTTAATCGCTTAGTACGTCTTGCAGGAAGTCAAACATTTAGATCTTATGAAAAAGAAATTCAAAAACTGTACATTTTCTTCGATAAGGCGTATAATGAAAAAGGTAAAATTGGAATTAATCCGGTTCAATTTATTGAAGGTATTAATTATCAAAACCAAGCAATCAAGCTAGAACCTATTAATCAGGATACACAGTCAAGTGTGTCTCAATTTGAAACTTATGCCGGGTGCAGTTATAAACATTTTTTGACATATCGACTCGGAATCAAAGAACGTGGTGAATATGTCATCTCAATGCCAGATATTGGTATATTGTTCCACCGTTGTTTAGAATTGTATATGAAAAAATGCTTTATGCGAAACATTGATATTCATTCGGTGACTGTTAAGTTGCGAAACCAACTCATTGAGGAATCTATTAAAGAAGCCCTAGATATTGACAATATGACTATTTTTAGAAGTAGCTATCGCAATCGTTACCTTATCGTCAAGCTAACACGTATATTAAAACGAGCGATTTGGGGTATTGAAGAACAACTAAAGCGTAGCAAATTTAAGCCAAAAGAGGCAGAATATAATTTTAATGGTCGAGACTATCCTGTTGATAATCTTAGACTTAAAGTATCCGACCAGCATAAAACTTATTTATCAGGCGTCGTAGATCGTGTCGATGAATATGAGACTGAGGATACATTATATTTTAGTATTGTTGATTATAAGTCCGGGTCCAAAGAGCTGGATTTTAATTTGATCAAAGAAGGGATCCAACTTCAATTAATTATTTATATGAATGTTATTGAGGAAATCAAGGCGCACCAAATACAGAAAAAGGTCATTCCCTGTGGAATGTATTATTATCGAATTCAAGACCCAATGTTAAATATCAATGACATGGATGTATCGGATATTGAAGATGAACGATTAAAAAGCTTGAAATTAAGGGGACTGTTACTCCATGATGAACAAATTCTTCGTTACTTTGACGAGACGATTGATCAATCGTCCTTGGTTGTTCCGGCTACATTGAATAAAAATGGTTCCATATCAAAAAAGTCGACTACAATTGAACAAGTTGATTTAGGTACAATAAAGAATTTTGTTCAAAAGAAGGCTGAGGAAATCGCAACTGATATTTATGAAGGACAAGTATTTATTAATCCATATAGATATAAGGATGAGACAGGTTGTGATTATTGCCAATATAAAAGTATCTGTCGGTTTGATCCAACGAATACGACAGAAAGTTTTCATCAAATCAAGCCGGATTCCAAAGAAAATATTTTTGAGGAAATGAAAGGAGATCATGGTGGAAGAAGTCATAAAAAAAATAATTCAAATTGAAGAAGAAGCACAATCAATAATCAATGAAGCCATGCAAGAAAAAGAACGAAAAGAAAAGGAACATGAAGATAAGATTCATAACCTTCATGAGACAATTATTAATAATGCGCATCATAAAGTTGAACAAATAAAAGAACGTGAATTTGAAGAAGTTAATGAAAAGAAAATGGCTATGGAAAAAGAATGCCAAGACCGCCTTAATCGAATTCAAGAGAATGCCGACCAAAAGGTCGACCAATGGGTGGATGAATTAGTCAATCGAGTATTAGACTAGGAGTGTTATTATGATCGGTTTATTTAAATATGGAGATTTATCGACAAAGATTCGCGCAATGAAAGGAAAAATGTTGACGCACGATGATTATGAACAGATGATGATTAAGCCAAACGTTAAAGAAGTTGCTTTATACCTGAAGAATAACACATATTATAAAGATGCTTTGCAGGACTTGAATGAAAGTGATATTCACCGTGGTAAACTTGAAGTTATGCTCTATCGATCTGTTGTAAGTGATGCACTAAAGATTGCGAAACATTTAACCGGAACAGAAAAACGTATTTATCGTTATGTTTACCGTAAATTAGAAATTGAAGATGTAAAGAAAATGCTACGTACATTAGCAACAGGAAAATCGCTTCAAACATTAGATCGAGCAAGTCTATTTGTAAGTCATTATAGTCGTATTGACTTTAATAAATCACTGGCAGCTAAAAATGTGAAGGAACTTGTGGATACTTTAGAAGGGACCAATTTTTATGGGCTATTAAAACCATTGGTCTCAAATTCAGAAGAAATAGATACCTTCGCGGCTGAAATGATTTTAGATCTATATTATTTTCAAAAAACAGCTAAGCAAGTAAAAAAAGTCGAATCAAAAACTGACCAAGTGTTGTTAGATCAATTGCTTGGTGTTGAAGCTGATTTTAAAAATATTTTTTGGATTTATCGTGCAAAAAAGTACTACAATTTGAATCGAGAGATGATTTTTCGCTATTTGATTCCGCATAAATATAAACTTAATCACAAAATATTAGCAGAACTGATTGATACGAAATCGATAGAATCTTTCATCAACAGAGTAGAAGAAACATATTATGGTCAAATTATTGACTTTACATATGAACGGGTAGAGCTACAAGCCATGAGCTTTATCTATGAACTCCAAGAACGAAGTATGCGGCAAAACCCGTTTTCAATAGCTCCAATTATCGGATATATGTACCTAAAAGAGACTGAAGTTCTTAATATTACTAATATTGTAGAAGGAATTCGCTACAATATAGGACGAGATAATATCAAAGACTATCTAGCCGGCGTTAAATAGAAGGGAGATAGACAGATGGCTGTAGAAAAGATGCGTTTTGTGAATATTGCAGGCAGAATTTCCGAAATAGATGATTTTGTCGTCAAAGCCATAGTACCTTTTGACATTCAACTTGAAAACGCAATGGAAATTTTGGATTCAGTGAAAGGAATGCAACCTTTTTCGGAGAGTAATCCATACGAAAGATTAAATAAAAAAGTTGCGGATTTAGTTAGTGTCTTAGATCATGATATGACATATGATTCGACAAAGACATGTTCATTAATGCCGGTTGCACTTTTAGAACCAGAAATTGACGGATATGAGCGACAATTAGAAACAATACAACGTATTCGGCGTTCTTTAAAAGTCGACCTAGAACATAAAAAAGAATTGCGGAAACAAATAATTCCGTTACAAAATGTTGATGTACAAGTAGATAAGTTTTTTCATTTTGAGTATATGCGTTTTCGATTTGGTAAAATGCCAAGAGATGGATATGAAAAACTGATTAATTATATTGAGAATGTTGATACAATTGTCTATAAAATATCAGAAGAAAATGAGATTATTTATGTCATGTATTTTACACCGCATTCGCAGATTAGTAATATTGATTCTTTATTTGCATCTTTATTTTTTGAACGTATCTGGATTTCAGAAGACGTTAAAGGACTTCCCAAGGAAGCCCTACGTCGATTAGATGAAGAAATAGAAGAATTAGAAAGTCGTATTGGGATGTTAGATAAAGATGCTAAAGCGTTTGTTGACCGTAACTTTGAACGATTGCAAGAGCTCTATAACTTTACGGTAGAACTAAATGAAGTCTATAATGTTAGGCAATATGTTCTTCATTCCAAAGAAGCTTTTTATTTGACTGGTTGGATCCCGTTATCACAAGTTGAAGAGTTTAAGATTATGGTGGATAAAGTAAGTAATGTCTCATGTATTATTGAAGATGATAATGCAGTTAAAAAGATAAAGCCACCGACACGATTGAAAAATAATCGTTTTTTTAAGCCGTTTGAAACATTAGTCCAGATGTATGGAACCCCAGGATATAAAGAGCTAGATCCCACAGCATTTGTTGCCATTACCTATATGATCTTTTTTGGTATTATGTTTGGAGATGTGGGGCAAGGATTAGTTATTGCGCTATTAGGAAGTTGGCTTTATAAGAAAAAACAAAATATATTAGGAAAAATTGCTGTATATATTGGCGTTGTTTCAGCGGGTGCAGGATTGTTCTATGGTTCTATATTTGGTAATGAAGAAATGTTAAGACAAGCCTTACCATTTATACCAATGATTAATCCGATGGATTATAAGATCCCTGTCCTAGGTATTACGATTGGGTTTGGTATTGTTTTATTAATTATAGTAATGATTTTTAATATTTATAATGCCTATAAGCAAGAAAATTATTCAAAGATGGTTTTAGATCGTAACGGTATTATTGGTTTGGTGTTTTATCTGACACTTATTTATTTGGCGTTTGCTATTGTAATGCAGATTGAGTTTTCAATAGGTCTGATGATTTTCTTTTTAGCTACACCAATAATAGTGATGTTTTTTGAACATCCGTTAACAAATCTCATGGAAAAGAAAAAACAAATATTTCCAAGAGATAAGAGTGGTTTTATTATTGAGACCTTTTTTGAAATGATTGAAACATTATTGTCGATATTAAGTAATACTATGTCGTTTATGCGTGTGGGAGCCTTTGCATTAAATCATGTTGGTTTTTTTATGGCGTTTCATGCATTAGCAGATATTGTAGGAGGAACAGGAAGCATTGTAGTTATGTTTTTTGGTAACATTCTTATTATCGCGTTAGAAGGACTTATCGTTGCAATTCAAGGTCTTCGATTAGAATACTACGAGTTGTTTTCGAAATTTTTTGAAGGTAATGGTACCGAGTTTAAACCATTTAAAATAAAAGGATAAAACATATAAGGAGGAAGAAACATGAAATTTATTTTAGTATTAACATTAATCTTAGTAGCAACAACAGTAGCAGTTGGTGTCGTGTCAATTAAGCGTGAGATGAATAACAAAAAAGCAGCAAAAGTATTAGGAATTAATATTGGATCTTTCCTATTATTGATGGTTGGTGCAACCGTGTATATGCTGAGTGGCGATGTTGCAATGGCAGCTCAAACTACAACAACATCTGTTACAACAGGCGTTTCAAGTGGAGAAGGATTAAGATTTATTGGGGCTGCGCTATCTACAGGTATGGCGTCAATTGGTGCAGGTATTGCAGTTGCAGCGTCAGGTGCGGCAGCTATTGGTGCTATTAGTGAAGATCAACAGTTATTAGGTAAAACGATTATCTTCGTTGGACTTTCCGAAGGTATTGCTATTTACGGCCTAATTATTTCAATCATGATCCTTGGATAATAAAAAGAAAATAATAATAATGATGCAATGAAATTTGTGAGGTGAATTCACATGAAGATGTATTTAATTAGTGATAATGTAGACACATTAACAGGTATGCGGCTAGCCGGGATTGACGGTGTCGTTGTTCATGAAGCGAGAGAAGTGGAAGAACAGCTTGATAAAATATTAAAAGATCGTGAAGTAGGTGTGCTATTAATCACAGAAAAACTTGGTGCTATGGTAGGGAAACGTATTGAATATATTAAGTTAAATTACCAGACACCATTAATTGTTTTAATACCGGACAGACATGGTAGTGATCAAGGACTTGATTCGATCACAAAATATGTTAGGGAAGCGATAGGCTTAAGAATTTAATGTTATGAGGTGAATAGAATGAGTAATGAAATGATCAAACTTGAACATTTCACAAGTGAAATCATGTCAGAAGTTTCGGCAGAAAAGGCTAAGATTGAGCTAGAACAAAATAAGCGTCTCAAGGAAGATTATGATAAAAAAGAACTTGAATTCTTAGAGGATGCTTATGAGATCATACAAAATAGCCTTAAAGATATTGATCGCGAAAAAAATGCAGTGATTTCCAAAACCTTAATGAAAAATAAAGTGGCCCTTTTAAATGGTCGAAAAAACATTATTGATCACGTGTTTCAAGAAGCAACAAAGCGGTTAGAAGCACGTACGAAAACAGAAGAATATAAAGAGGAACTTATCAATAAAATTAATAAGCATATAGAATATATGGGCCAAGGTGATTATGTAATTTATATCAACTATAAAGACAAAGAGCTCTATCGTTTTTTACAGGAACGATATCCCGAGCATCAAGTGCTCATTGAACGTAAAAATATTGAAATGGTTGGCGGATGTAAGATTTTAAACAAAGATAAGAACTTGTTTATAGATGATAGTTATGCAAAACGTTTAGAAGAAGAAAGAGAAGATTTTTTACAATATTGTGAAATTCAAATTGATGATAAAGTAGGTGACTGAAGTGGAAAAAAGAGGTATTATATCCGGGATAAACGGTCCGGTAGTAACTGTCAAGAAAACCAAAGAACTCGAAATGTTAGAGATGGTTTACGTCGGTGATATGAAGCTTATTGGCGAAGTTATCGGTATTGACGAAGAGAGTACGATTATTCAAGTGTATGAGTCTACAACAGGGCTAAAAACAGGTGAATCGATATATTCAACGGGGGCGCCATTATCACTTATGTTAGGACCGGGAGTTATCGGAGGTGTGTTTGATGGAATAGAACGCCCACTAGAAAAGCTTTATGAAAAAAGTGGTTCTTTTATTGCGCGTGGTGTAGATATGCCGAATTTAGATATAGAGAAAGAATGGGAAGTAACACTAAAAGTAAAAGTTGGTGATTATTTAAACGGTGGAAAGGTTTATGCAACGGTTCAAGAAACGGAGCTTATTGAGCATAAGATTATGTTGAATCCACATTTAGAAGGTGAGGTTGTTGAAGTGGTTAAGGAAGGGAGTTATAAGCTCCTTGACTGTATTGTTAAAATCAAAGATTCATACGATGAAATCACTGAATTGACCTTAGTTCAATATTGGCCGGTTAGAGAGCCAAGACCTTTTGCGGAGCGTAAGCGATTAGATCAACTTTTAGTTACCGGACAACGAATTATAGATACTTTATTTCCGATTCCAAAAGGAGGAGCAGCCGCAATACCCGGAGGATTTGGAACTGGAAAAACAATGACACAACATCAGTTAGCTAAATGGTCAGATGCGGATATCATTGTATATATTGGATGTGGTGAACGCGGTAACGAAATTACAGAAGTCCTCGAGGATTTTCCAAAGTTAATCGACCCTACATCGGGAAGGTCATTAATGGAACGTACCGTTCTTATTGCGAATACATCAAATATGCCGGTAGCTGCGAGAGAAGCATCGATTTATACAGGGATTACTATTGCAGAATATTATCGAGATATGGGATATCACGTAGCGATTATGGCAGATTCAACGTCAAGATGGGCAGAGGCCTTGCGAGAAATATCCGGACGATTGGAAGAAATGCCTGCTGAAGAAGGATTTCCGGCCTATTTACCATCACGTTTATCCCAGTTTTATGAACGTGCAGGATTTGTAGAAACTTTAAACAGTCAAGAAGGGTCAGTGAGCATTATTGGTGCTGTATCACCTCAAGGTGGAGATTTTAGTGAACCGGTGACACAAAATACCAAACGTTTTGTTCGATGTTTTTGGGCGCTTGATCGAAATCTAGCCTATTCTCGACATTATCCGGCAATTCATTGGCTTAATAGTTATAGTGAATATATCAATGAACTTAAGCCGTGGTTTATTGAGCATGTCACTCCTGAGTTTATGACCGTGCGTAAAGAGATGCTTAGTTTATTGCAGGAAGAAAGTAAACTGATGGAAATTGTTAAGCTTATCGGTGCGGATATTTTGCCAGAAGAACAGAAGTTGATTCTTGAAATTACAAAAGTTATTCGATTAGGCTTCTTACAACAAAATGCATTCAATGATATAGATACTTATGTCCCAATGGAAAAACAATTTAAAATGATGGAAATTATTATGTATTTATATAATGTATCAAAACCCGTCGTTGCTCGTGGAATACCGGTATCTCAAATACGTGAAACGGGTATATTTGATGATTTGATAAAGATGAAATATACTATAGATAATGAAGATTTTACACCATTCGATGAATTTAAAATGAAGATTAACAAGGCATTTGATCAAGTTAACGACAGTTATAAAGGTTTTGAGAGGGTGATTAAAGAATGAGAATGGAATATTTAGGAGTTAAAGAAGTCAATGGTTCATTAATTATCCTTGAAGGTGTAAAAGATGCATCATATGAAGAGATGGTTGACATAAAGCTTGATGATGGAACTACAAAAGTCGGGCGTGTTATTGAGATTCAAGATGATATAGCCATCGTTCAGGTGTTTGAAGGAACCTCGGGGATTTCACGTACCAATACACGGACAAGTCTACGCGGGACCCCACTTATGTTGCCTTTATCGATGGAAATATTAGGTCGAACGATGGACGGAAAAGGTCAACCAATAGACGGACTTGGTGTTATATCTCCAGAAGTACGATGGGATATAAACGGTTCACCGATTAATCCGATTGCAAGAAAATATCCAAGAAACTATATTCAAACCGGTGTTTCTGCAATTGATGGACTAACAACATTAATTCGTGGTCAAAAACTTCCTGTATTTTCAGGAAATGGTTTACCACATGATGTTTTAGCTGTACAGATTGCTAGTCAAGCACAGTTAGCAATTGATTCCGATGAAGCGGATAATTTTGCGATTGTATTTGCTGCTATGGGCGTTAAAAATGATGTGGCGGATTATTTTAGGCGTAGTTTTGAAGAGAGCGGTGTCCTAGAAAAGGTTTGCATGTTTTTAAACCTTGCTAATAACCCAGTTATTGAAAGAATAGTTACACCAAGATGTGCATTAACAGCAGCCGAATATTTGGCGTTTGAACGTAATATGCATGTGCTTGTCATTATGACAGATATGACAGCCTATTGCGAAGCTTTACGTGAAATTTCTTCATCAAAAGGGGAAATCCCTAGTCGTAAAGGCTTCCCCGGATATATGTATTCAGACTTGGCATCCTTATATGAGCGTGCAGGTATGTTAAAGGATCGCAAAGGATCTATTACACAGATTCCTATATTGACTATGCCCAATGATGATATAACCCATCCGATTCCTGACTTGACCGGTTATATTACAGAAGGACAAATTGTTCTCGATCGAGCATTACATCAAAAAGGTGTCTATCCACCGATTATTGTTTTACCATCTTTATCACGACTAATGAAAGACGGTATTGGAGAAGGATTTACCCGTAAAGATCATCCGCAGGTTGCAAATCAACTTTTCGCATCGTATGCCCATGTACAAGAAGTTAAAGCATTAGCGTCGGTTATCGGTGAAGATGAATTATCAGAAATCGACCAATTATATATGGAATTTGGCAATGAATTTGAAAAAAGGTTTGTGAGTCAAGAATCTGATGAAAATCGTTTCATGGATGGTACATTAGACTTAGGATGGGAGTTATTGGGAATATTACCGAAAAATGAACTTGATCGTTTAGACGTTGATATTCTAGATCGTTATTATAAGCCAAGAAAAAAAGGACGTGATTAGTCATGGACGCAACACTTTTTCCAACTAAAGGAAATTTAATGATATCTAAAAGCCGCTTAAGTCTTTCAAAACAAGGATACGAGCTTTTAGATAAAAAAAGAAATATCCTAGTGCGCGAAATGATGGGATTAATTGATCAGGCCAAAGAGATACAGGAGCAGATAGGTGAAACCTTCTCAGCAGCATATAAAGCGCTTCAAACGGCTAATATAAACATTGGAATTAACACGGTGCAACAGATTAGTAAAGCAATCGAACTTGAAGACCAGATCGTTATTAAGGTGCGTTCGATTATGGGTGTAGAGATTCCGATTATCGGGGAAATCAAAAAAGAAATTGAACCGGAATACGGCTTTGCAAGAACGACCATCTCCTTGGATGAAGCCTATGAAAAATTTTTAAAAGTAAAGCAACTAACGCTTTTATTAGCCGAAATCGAAAATGCCATCTATCGATTGGCAATTAATATTAAACGAACCCAAAAAAGAGCCAATGCCCTTCAAAATGTCATGATACCGCGTTATGAAAAACTGACAAAAGACATTAGTAACGCTTTAGAAGAAAAAGAGCGTGAAGAATTCACGCGTCTGAAGATGATTAAATCGATGAAGCAGTAAAAACTTTTAGTAAGTCAAAGCAGAGTGAGAAAGAAGTCAAGTCGCAATAATAAAGGCGAGGACCCTCATGAATTGGGAGCGCCGGACACAGAAACATGCAGGACTTTCCACCTAAAACCTTGTTTTAGGCAGTAAATCCTACATGTTCCAGTGACCGGAATTCCCATGTATTCATGAGGGTCCTCGCCTTTTTATCGTTGTATCAATCCTCACTATGCTTTTCGATATTAAAAGTAGATTTAAGTGAAGAAGTCTATAAAATTTTTATGATAGTAAGAAGGCGAGTTCGCGGTCGTTGTGGTCGGGAAGACGTTCGTGACCAAAGTCGGGGTAGATGTCCATTTTTTTAGGACTTTTTATTTTGTTATAGGCAGCAAACTGTGTGGATGGAGGGCAGATGGTATCCATAAGCCCTGTTGCCATTAGTACGTCACCTTGAATTCGAGAGGCTAAAAATTGTAAATCAATATAACTCAAGGTATTAAAAAACTCGTCTTCACGTTCATGGCGTGGATCGAAATGACGAAAATACTCTCGGAGTCCGACATAAGCGTCTTTTGCAAGATCTAAATCCCAAACTCGACGATAATCACAGAGGAAAGGATAAACAGGTACAAGCTTGCTAACACGTGGCTCTAATGAAGCACAAGCAAGTGTGAGTGCGCCACCTTGGCTAGCTCCACATGCATATAAACGTTTTGAATCTACGTCATCCATATTAAGAGCAATACGGGCAAGAAGCACGGTGTCCAAGAAAACATGTTTGAAATATAAAGCATCCTTACCGGATTCAACCCCTTTCATAATGAATCCATAGAGCGTTCCCCCCTTCACTTGTGTTACATCAGTAGACTTTCCGCCTTGACCTCGACAGTCCATAGCAAGGGCAATCATTCCACCAGCTGCGTAATTTAACAATCCAGTCCAATCACCCGAATCTCCAGAGTAACCATGGAAACGTAATACAGCGGGAACTTTTTCTTGAATTTTCATCGGTTTCACCATTTTTGCATAAATTCGTGCACCGTCAGTTCCATTATAATAAACATCATAGCACCTTGCAAAAGGTACTTGAAAATCAGCTTCAGTAATTGAAAGATTTAAGTCGATTGTATCTAGAGAAGCGATTGCATTATCCCAGAAGATGTCAAAATCTTTTGGCTTGGTCATCGCACCGTTGTAAATTTTAAGTTCGCTAAGGGGTAGATCAATTAATGGCATAAAAAACCTCCTGTTTTAAAATGGGTTATCGTTTCAGAATTTTGTTTAATTTATTTTAGCATATAGAAGAAGATATGGTCAATGAATAACGGATAGGTCTTGTTGTCTAATGCACTATCGGGTATAATATAATCAAAGAAAAGAAGAAAACGATTAACGTAAATCAAGGAGGGCATTATGATAAAAGCAGTAATTTTTGATTTGGATGGAGTTATCGTATCAACAGATGAATTTCACTTCCAAGCATGGATGCAATTGGCAAAACGTTTACAAATTCCATTTAGTAGAGAGATAAATGAACGTCTAAGAGGTGTTAGTCGTTATGAGAGCTTAAGTATAATTCTAGAAAATGCAAGCAATGCATATTCAGAAGAAGAAAAACAAGAATTTTTGGATGAAAAAAATGCAGCATATATTGAGTTGCTTCATGAATTATCAGAAGCGGATATTTTACCCGGTGTTGAAGCAACCATAGCAAATCTTAGAGCAAAAGATATTAAAATAGCTATTGGATCGTCAAGTCGAAATACACCGAGGATTCTTGAGTATATTGGTATGAGTGACACCTTTGATGCTGTTGCCGATGGAAATGATATTACAAGAAGCAAGCCGGATCCGGAAGTGTTTTTACTTGCAGCAAAAAAACTTGGAATGGCACCAGAAGAATGTTTAGTTGTTGAAGATGCATATGCTGGGATTGAAGCGACCAAAGCAGCCGGTATGAAATCGCTTGCAGTTGGTTCGGCGATTGACTCACCAGATGCCGATTATCGAGCAAAAGATTTGAGTGAAGTGAATATTATAGATTTGTTGAATTAATCTTTATGATCATGATTATAATGAAAATAAAAAAAGTCCCGAATTTCGGGACTTTTTTGCTGGAATTTAATCCACTTCTTGTACTTTCATGAGATTCGTTTTTCCTGTGATACCCAGAGGAACACCGGCAGTGATGACAACAAGGTCACCAGATTTAACGAGTCCTAGACTTTTTGTTTTTTCAACCGACTTATAGAATAAAATATCCGATGAAGTTTGCTGTTCCATGATAAGTGGAAGCACTCCCCAATTCAACATCAACTGTCGTTGAACTTTTGGATTAGAGGTTGTTGCAATAATTGGAACATTCGGACGATACATACTGATGAGTTTTGCGGTGCTTCCTGAGTAAGTAGGGCAGATAATTGCTTTTGCATTTAGCTGCATGGCTGTTGAACAGGAAGCGTGACTCACAGAATTTGTAACTGACTTCTCACGGCGATTGACAATTTTTGTAAATAAGTTTCGATAGTCCATAGTCGTCTCAGCAACCTCTGCAATACGTCGCATAGATCGAACGGATTCAATAGGGTATTTTCCGGCAGCTGATTCACCGGAGAGCATAATTGCATCGGTTCCGTCTAAGATTGCATTGGCAACGTCAGAGACTTCGGCACGTGTGGGACGTGGATTCTTCTGCATGGAGTCCAACATTTGTGTTGCAATGATTACCGGAATATCGGCTTCATTACACTTTTTGACGATAAGTTTTTGAATGTGAGGTATGGCTTCAGGAGGTGTCTCGACACCAAGATCTCCACGAGCAACCATAATTCCGTCAGACACTTCAATAATGGCATCAATATTGTCAATACCTTCTTGAGACTCGATTTTTGAGACAATCTTAACGCTTTGGCCTCCATTTTTGTCGAGATGGTCACGGATGACTTGAACATCTGCCCCTGTTCGAACAAAAGATGCGGCAACAAAATCAATATCGTTTTCAATACCGAAAATAAGGTCAGCTTCATCAGCAGCAGTCAGTGCAGGAAGATTTAGATGCATGTTAGGAATATTGACACCTTTACGGTTTTTTACAATACCTCCATTCTTGACGATGCAGATTACATCTTCACCATCAATCTCGACAACTTCCAGTTCAATCAAACCATCATCAATGAGGATGGTGCCACCAACTTGAACATCTTCATGAAGCGTTGGATAGGTTACGCAGAATCTTTCTTCTGTTCCTTCACAATCACCATACGAGATACGTATTTTTTTACCGGAAAGAAGTTCCACAGAACCTCCCACAAATTTTTTTGTCCGGATTTCAGGACCACGTGTGTCCATAAGTATAGCAACAGGAATACTGAGTTCCTCACGCACTTCGTTAATCATACTGATTATTTTTTTATAATACTCTTGATTACCATGAGATAAATTGAGTCGAGCAACACTAAGGCCACTCTTAACGAGCTGTGTAAAGGTTTCTTTTGTATCACTTGCGGGGCCAATTGTACATATAATCTTTGTTTTATTCATCTTAACCTCCTCTGATTTATGAATTCACTTCTATTATACCAAACTATTACATAAAACTGTATATGGAATTTCCGACAAACTTGTACTACAATAAGAGAAGGTGGAAGAATAATAGCACAAAAGAGGAGATAGGTAAGCGCTATGGCATTTAAATATACAAAAGAACAAAAAAAGATTATTGAGGATTCGGGACGAAGTCTTTTGGTCTCTGCAGCGGCGGGGTCCGGAAAAACGGCAGTCCTTGTCGAACGCATTATTCATAAAATTACCAATCCTGATGATCCTATATCTGTCGATCAACTTTTAATTGTGACATTTACTCATGCAGCAGCTGCAGAGATGCGTGAACGTATAAGTTTGGCCATTGAGTCTGCGATTGAAGAGACAAGAGATGAGCAAATGATGCAACATTTGGTAAAGCAACTGACCATGATGGCTTCAGCCAATATCATGACTTTGCATAGCTTTTGTTTGCAAATCCTAAAAAACTATTATTATCTTTTGGAGCTAGACCCGAATTTCCGTATCGGAAATGAAACGGAACTTGCTTTAATGAAAGAAGAAATACTCGATGATTTATTAGAAGAAGCATATGAAGAAGGTACTCCGGCATTTATACGTGTGATTGAAGCCTATGCTTATGGTAATGATGATCAGAAGATTCGAGATTTAATATTAAATATCCAACGGTTTTCCAAGAGCCATCCTAACCCCAATACTTGGCTAACAGAATCTGTTCATAAACTGAACATTAAAACTGTAGAAGAACTTTACGCAACAGATTATTTTCAGGTTCTTCAAGAATATGTTCTTGAAAATCTTGCAATTGTCCAAATAATGCTTGCGGAGATTCATGAATTAATGGCTCTTGAAGGTGGGCCGGATAAATATAAAGATACAGTGAGTGATCTTGAACATCTATTGTCAAGTTATCTGACAGCACTCGAACAAAAAGATATGGATGGCTTAAAGGCGGCAAATCGGAGCTTGACAATAGCGCCATTAAGTCGAAAATCAAAAGGATATGATAAAGAGTTAGCGGAAGAAGCTAAAGGGCTCATCAATCAAGTTAAGGAGATTCTAAAATCGGTAGACATTCTGTGTTTTGATGAAGTGGTTAGTTTAGAAGAGGCTAAGGTTATTGCCACTGACATTCAAGAATTAGTCCGATTAACAAAAACGTTTGATGAACGATTTTCCGAAGAAAAATACGATAAGGGTCTCATCGACTTTAATGATATCGAGCATTTTGCCTTAGACTTATTATATGATGAAGAGGGAATGTCAGAGATTGCAAAACGCTATAAAGAGTCTTTTAACGAAGTTCTTGTGGATGAGTATCAGGATATCAATGAAGTTCAAGAAGCAGTGATACAAGCAGTTTCCAAGCAAGAAGAGACAAAGAATCTATTCATGGTGGGTGATGTTAAACAGAGTATTTATAAATTTCGATTGGCTCGGCCTGAGATTTTTAGTGGCAAGTATCGACGATTTTCCTACGACGGCGATGAAGTCCATGAGATTAAAATCGATTTGTCCAAGAATTTTCGAAGTCGACAAGAAGTACTTGCTTTTTCCAATTACATTTTTGAAGGTATTATGAGTGAAAGTGTCGGCGATGTTAATTACGATAAAAAGACGCGACTTAACTACGGTTCGATTAACTTTTCAGCCCCTGTTATACATGATTATCAGCCGGAAATACTCCTTATTGAAGATCCCAAGGAAGGAGAGTCCAAAGCGACAATTCAGGCAGAGCTTGTAGCCAATAAAATCAAAGAAATTGTAGATGAAGGTACATTATCCGTGGTGGACAAGATGGGCGAATTGCGCAGGGCAAGGTATAAGGATATCTGCATCCTCATGCGAAGTCCCTCAAAATCCATTGATGATATCAAAGATATATTTGACCAAAAGGGTATTGCCTACGCAACCGATGTATCCACGGGTTATTTTGAAGCCATCGAAGTCCAAGTTGTATTAAATTTGTTAATGATCTTAGATAATCCCATACAAGACATCCCCTTAGTTTCAGTACTACGGGCACCTTTTGTCGGGTTCAATGAACAAGAGCTTTTAGACATAAAAAAGGACGATAAAGATGCAAGTTATTATGAGGCGCTTGTGTCATATCAAGAAAATCATATAGAAGACAATACTAAGGAGAGACCGGAACTGATGAAAAAGGTTGCCGCTTTCTTGAACCTATATAGGCGTTTAAAAGTGGAATCTAAATATCTTGAACTTCATGAACTCATCAATCATATCTATTTAGAGACTGGATATAGAAATATTGTGCGATTTATGGATAATGGTAATCAACGTATGCAGAATCTAGATTACCTATTACAGCAAAGTGAAGTTTTTGAAAGTTCTAGTTATAAAGGTGTTTTTAATTTTGTACGCTACATTGAACATATGAAAAAGTATAAAGTCGATTCGCCGGAACCCAATTATGCAGTGGATGATGACAATAGCGTAACCATGATGAGTATCCATAAAAGTAAAGGATTGGAATTTCCCATTGTCTTTATCTTAGATCTTCAAAAACAGTTTAATGAAATGGACCTTCGCGAATCCCTACTTTTGCATCAAGACCTAGGAATGGCCAGTGATTATATTGATATTGAGGCACGGACCAAGAAAAAGAGTGTCTTTACGGAAGCCATGCGAATAAAGGCAAAGAATGAACTAATATCTGAAGAACTACGCATTTTATATGTTGGACTGACACGTGCTAAGGAAAAGCTGTATTTAATCGGTACGACACCGGATTATGAGAAAACGATCCAAGCTAGCATAGAAAAATATCATACCTATGTTAACAGTGTCATTCCTCCGGTCTTGGTGCAAAAAGCCCGGAGTTATATGGACTTAATCTTAATGCGATGTGTAGCAGAAGGCAGTGATGTGTATAAGCTAAAAAAAATTGAATATTCAGAGATTATCGAGCAGGAGGCTTTTTATCAGTTAAGTCAAGAAGAAGAAAAGTCTGAGCTGAAAGATCTCTTGTTACAAAGTACTCAAAAAGAAGACCAGTGGGCAGATGAGATTGAGCACTATGAAGAAGCGGTCTATAAACCCTACGCTTACCAAGCATCAACCAAAAAATATCTCTCAATGTCGGTATCTGAAATCAAGCGTAAGCATCAAGCTATTCAGATGGAGGAAGACGAATGGGCCCATGAGCAACTGATTAAATCTGCAGAAGAACCGATTCCTGAATTTATGCAAGAAAGTGACAGTAACAAACAACAAGGCGCTAGATACGGTACGTTGATTCATTTGGTCTTATCGAAGCTTGATTTTAGTCGAGCGTGGACAAAGACAGAGCTAGAAGCCTTTGTAAAAGAGATGGTGGATAAGAAAATCATTACACCTAATGACGGAAAGCGCATCTCAATACCCGCCTTGGAACAATTTGTCACTTCCCCAATTTATCAACGGATCTTGGCTGTCGATTCTACAGATATCCATCGAGAGCAACCTTTTGTGCTACAGATTGATGATGAGGGTGACTTACGTATGATTCAAGGTGTCATTGATCTCTACTTCTTGGAAGGTGACGAGCTGGTTCTTGTTGATTACAAAACAGATTATCTACAAGGTCAAGATGCATCCACGCTCATAGAACGGTATGGACTACAACTTGATTATTATAAACAAGCACTTGAGCGAATTACAGGAAAACCGGTGAAAGAAACCATTATTTATAGTTTTTATCTTGGAAGGAGTCTACAACTATGCTGATATAAGTTTACTTAAATTTACTTAAAATATTGACGATTGAATTAAAAAGTGCTTCAATTTGAAAATATAATTAAGTAAAAAATAAAAGTGGAGGATTAAGAATTGAAAAAATTTAAATTTAAAGTACCGGATAATAAAAAAATACGTGTTATTATTGATACGGACGCATATGCAGAAGGTGATGATCAATATGCGATTGTTCATGCTTTATTAACACCTAAATTTGATGTAGTAGGTATCATTGCAGAACAATTTGGCGATCGATATGAAAATACAATGGAAAAAAGTTATGAAGAAATTCACCGAGTTCTACATAAAATGGAACGCATGGATATTCCTGTATATAGAGGAGAGACGAAACCGCTTACGAATGGTAAAAATCATGGTGAATCAGAAGGGGCAAGATTTATAGTTGAGGAAGCTTTAAGAGATGATGAACGACCACTTTTTGTTTTAAATATGGGTGCAGTAACTAATTTGGCTACTGCATATTTAATCAATAAAGAAATTGCAAAAAAAGATATAATTGCAATTTGGATTGGAGGAGGGGGTTATGATGAAGTTATGCTAGACTTCAATGCAGGCAACGACTTGGTTGCTGCTAATCTACTCATTGGTTCAGATATTGAGTTATGGCAAATACCTTCGAGTGCTTATTTTCAAATGGAAGTTTCTTTACATGAGTTATATGATCGCGTAATGCCATGTGGTAATATTGGACGTTATCTTTATGAAAATTTATTAGAAGTAAATGAAAAAGAGTGTGCTATAAATTTAGATGATATACCTGTGTTCAGTGGTATGAGCATAGGTGAAAAAACCGTGTTTATTCGATCGGGAGAAGGATGGTCTTTGGGAGATAGTCCTGCTATAGGAGTTCTTATTACGCCACAGATAAAACACAAGGAGAAAAGAAGGGCGCAGTATATTAATGATAATGGAAGTTATGGTGATTATGTTTCTGAAGACCGCTATATCCATGTATATCATAGTATTAATAGTAGAGTGATTTTAGAAGATTTTTTTGCGAAATTAAAAATATATTATCCACCGGCAAGAGAATAACAGCAATTTATATTAATTCGATTTCAACAAGACGAACTTCAAGAGGTTCTAAAGATCGCTTTAAAGGGAGTTTGGAATCGATTATTTTTTCGTAATAAACATTAAGACCTGGAAAAGAGAATTTTTTCAATGTATCTAAATCAGATGGGCGTAGGGGTGAACGAGCACCCATCTTAACCCAGGCATCATAGCTACTGCCATTTTCCTGGTTAATTATATGCTCCGTTATTAGTGCTCCCTTGTAGGGAATGTTTGTGAAATTAAATTGAAAAAGTGCAGTGTTTTTTTCAGCAAAGGGAGCGTATCGATTGTCGGTGGATAAATCGAACAGTATGCCAGTAGCAAAAAGTTTTGAAAAATGTTCATAATTATAGAGTATGGCGGATATTTTGTTATGAGACTTGGTAATAAAATATCCGTTTCCTTTTGAAATTAAGGTGTTGTCTAATTTGCTTATAAGTTTAAATGCATTGTAATGTGCTTTGGGAATTCCGTTATATGTAAATAAGCCAAGTCCACCATGAAACAACTCGGAGTGTAGTGGTAATTCTTCGATAAAATCACTAAGCACCCAGTAACCAAATGAATCTAGACGATCATAATTTTCGAGTAAGTTTTTTGTAATATAACAGGATTTGAAACAGGTATCGTTTATTAAATCGCGTTGAGAAACAGTTAAATTCCACTCAGTGAGATAAGTTGGAAAATTCTCAATCATTAGTTGGCGTTGATTTCGTTTAATGTCATTAATAAATTCAGTGAATGCAAAAGGATTTTCGTTCATTGGACAAGGTTTGGCTAAATTGTTGAGATTAAATACTTCGGAAGCTAAAAAAGAATTGCTTGAAAAATCATTATCATAATAATGAAGGTTTAAAAAATCGGAGGTGCATTGGTTTGTTCTTGAATAGTTCAAAAATTTTAATGTCCATTGTTGTTCTTTGTTCGGTTCGATTAAAAGTGATGGTGTCCCAAATTGAATTTCAGAACAAATCGATTTAACAACATTGTAGGTATGGCGATAAAAATCATAGAATTCCTCTGGCGATTCCCAACCAAAACTGTCCGTTGAACCATCAGGCTCGTTCCAAACACAAAAAGGCCAGCTTTTTACTTCGTCTAGGCCATAGCGTTCAATTAAATGGATTAAAAAATTATGAATTAATTGATCCCATTTTTCTAAGCTCTTTGGAGGAGAGGTGTTAAAGTGCCACATATCAATCATGCGTGTTGGGTCAGAGGCCAAAGCGATAGGCATAAAGGACAGTTGTACAAAAGGACGAAGATTTATACTTAACAAAAAATCAATGACTTTGTCAACAAGTGTAAAGCTATAAGATGGATTCTTATACTCGTC
>Ga0163223_100037_pt1 | contig 56544 bp, 42 predicted proteins | sample MSEWel2016_02_17_2_FD_113147 | JGI IMG/M metagenome (GOLD analysis project Ga0163223, IMG submission 113147) | Subsurface microbial communities from deep shales in West Virginia, USA - MSEEL Well Study Marcellus 5H_2016_02_17 ...
AAACTGAATTTCCGACTTGCGGTCGGGAAACCCCTTCTCAATAACCAATTTTCGCAATTTTTCCAGTGCAATTTTGCAATGGCCAATTGCATACTCCACCTGATCGGTAACATTGTCCGACACTTCTTTCATCTTTGACAACTCATTTTTCATCTCAAAGATGATGTCAAAATACGTCTTCATGGCATATAAATTAAACTTGTTAATAATTGGTTTTTAGTTTCTTCCTACAACAACCCATTAACCAATTTAATTTCTCTTTGCTATATCCAAAAGTCTGCTTTGACGCCACTACACGATATCTCGTTTGTGTAATCCCGGGGACAAAAATGCCTCCCGGGATTTCTTCAAAAATGAAGAGATCTAACTAAAAACCAACCAATTTACTATTTGCTTTCACTTCAAAATCATTTTATACAGAGTTATACTTTCCCAATTTTTTAAACAAAAGTTGTTCTATTGCTCATCAAAGTCATTTAGTAAATATTTATGTAACCTTTTCACTAAATACGCTATCTCTCCATTATCCATTATTCCTTCGATTACAACGGCATAACGATCAGGGTCATTTCCAGTGAAAAATGAGAACGATGCTTTGCCCTCACGATCCAAATTAATCGCCGGGTTCCAATAGATGGTTGTTCTGTAGTCCGGCATTTCTTTGTCCTGTGCAGTTTCATATTTTGGAGAATAAAACTCGATTGGACGTTGGTAACCTAACGGGGAAATCTTTTTGAGGTTGAATTGTTCTTTTGCTGAAGCGTACATCCCTTTCTTTGTTTTTATCCAAACCGTTGCTCCATAATTGGTGCCGCCTCCCCAATAACTAGCCGCGTCAGCGTCCCTAATCAGTTGGATTTTTTCAATACTATTCATTTGTAGATCATACTGCAAATCCTCGAAAGTCCAATTAAACTCATCCACCACAAAATAAACAGGATTACCCCGATAGTTTGGTGAATCCCCGCTAAAAGTCAACTGCATCTGTTGTTCCAAAAACTCTCTGAAAGTTAACCCTTCATACGATTGAATCAGGCTCGAATCAAAAACTTGTGTGTCAATAAAGTTTCGCGGTAAATCGCTGGACAAGTTGTTGCCAACGATTTCGATTTCACCCAAATTAATCAGAGTTGCCGACTCTTGATCACTTTTCAACAGTTGCTCTGTCTTTAAAGCATACTTTTGAAATTGCTTACCTGGATATTCTCCAGTATTTCCGTATTCAGCTTGTGAATTTGGAATCGAATCATCCTCTATATTCAGATATAAGCGTTTGCTCAACGACTTCTTTTTTAATACTTGCACCACGAAGCCCGTGCTGTCCGGAAATTCAATATTGTCCAGACAAAACTCCCCTCGTTCATCCGTTGTCATCTCTTCTGTCAACCTGGTATTGATTCCAATTATCGATACCTCAACATTAGAACCCGGATTTGAGTTTAAAAGTAATCCACTCTTCACTGAACCTTTTATTTTCATGCTTTTTTCGGGCTGAACAGAGGGTTGGGAATAGATCCCTTTAATAACCTTTGGCACATCGTAACGCTTCCAGCCGTGAACCATCATTAACAAATCCAGCCCTTGGAGGGCTAAAGGATCATTTTGAAAATAAAAACCAGGGGTATCAATATACCCTTTCAATTCGGATGTAAGCAATAAAATTGATTTTATATTAAATGCGGTGTCGGCGGGGACAAAAGCTTCGTCAACTACAGCAACTGAGACACTACCCTGTAGCGGTTTGTTTTCATCGTCTGCAACACGTAAATTCAACTCGATCAAATCTTTCGAACGAAAATCCCAATTTGTGGAATTTAACTGAGCCGAGATCCCCAAATCATTATTAACAAAAACCAAGCGTTCACTTCGCCGATTTAAATGCTTGTCTAATAAAATAAACTGTGCAACACCTGCTGGAAAAATCCGTTGATCGAAACGCAAAAAAGGCCTGCTTAAATCCAGCCAATTAGCATAAACGATTGCACCACGAACGTGAGCCACTAAAAAGAGGGAATCAACATCAGCTTCACTTCCCGAATTAATTGTAACCCGAAGTTCCCCCTTTAAATTATCAACTTTAAGCACCTGTGCTTTGGCACTAACAGCAGGAAGAGCTATTTTCTTTACGGTCCCTGCATTGTTCCTGCAAATAGCGGTATAACTTTCGTCAGGGACTGCAAAAAGCGTTAAAATCCCCATCCCTCGGACAGAAGTAACTCCGGAAGAAATTGTATCTCCAGATGAATTCAACACATCAACATTGACAGCTTCATCGAGTCCATCGGACCGAATAGTTTTAAAAGCTATTCGGTTGTTGCAACCACTCAGTAGGTAACCTCCTTCGGGGTAAAAAGAAATTTCAAAATCACCTTTAGGTTGAAGCCTAAAAAATTTGGAGTAACTACGTTTGGAACCATCTTGAAAGGACACTAAAATATTTGCATTCTTGCCAAGTAAATCAGCAGAAATGTTAAAGTAATAGCTTGTATCTGACTCCAAACGAACAGGGAAGTGTTCTTTGTTTTTTGCGGTTACAGATAAGCCACTAACTTCCAATAAACCATTCTCTCTATTTGAAAAGCTCAAAGACACGTTCAGGCCTCCGTTCCGCGAGAATATAGTATTTATTCGCGATTGAACGCGAGCTGACATTGTATTCCCTACTTTTATGGTCCGTTTGAAATAATAATCACTACCGCAATTTTCCAAATAAGAGGTATAAGCTCTGAAAGTATAAACACCGTCCGCCAAATTTTCAGGTAAATTAACATAGCCGGAAAATTTTCCTTCAGACTCCCGAATTCTGTTTCTCGAAACTATCGAATCAAAAGGATTGATAAGATCTACATAAACATAACGACTGACATTCATTGGCGTATGCACACAAGAATGCACAACATAGGCTCTAAACCAGACTTTCTCTCCGGCCAGATAATTGGGTTTATCAATGTGCACGTGGATTTTTTCCTGTGGGAAGAGCGCCAATTGCGTAGTCATATGGACAAATGCAGAATCAAATGACATTTTTTGACTTCGTCCAGCGACTGACAACCCGACAAAGATCACTAAAAATAAAAAAATCGTCTTTTTCATGTGACTTACAGTATGGCTAATCATAATTACTAACAAAATTAAGATATGAAGTAAAACCGCTAGGGGGGCTAATCAATACAATGCAGGGGGTGGCACAATAAAAAAATTGACTCAGCTTACAATCGATCTTAAAAAATGCGAAACGCCAATACAATTCCACAAAACACAAATAAACCGCGCAATAAAAATGCATCTCAATTCGAATTGAAGGAAGAGGATCACACCCGTCTATTCGACGATATTCCCCACAATACTTTTATGTATAAATGATCAAAATCCACAACAAGAACTAAACAGGGAAAACAAATTGATTTTTAGTGTAAACTGTGATCCACATGAAAAACAGACAGAAGGTGCAGAATAATATTCGGTCCAATCAAACTGCAAAAATATTTCCAAAGTAAATTCAAGAATTTTGCACTTTTTTCTTCTTTTCAGAACTACAGGCAAGTCAATTACGAATATACTCCCCTGATTGTACGGTTTTACCCCCCAAGTAAAACAACAAACACATATATTTTCGCAGAGCTATTCAAACCTAAAGAGTATGATTACTTTTTTTAGATCCAGAAACATCAACAGTACAAAGCGCTTATGCAGTAGATCTCAAAATGCAGATATTGGTTCAATTTTAATGCGGGTTACCAATTGGGGTAACCTGCTTTTTCTGCTGGCGAACTACAATCAGGTCTTAGCCTCCAGAAATCTTCATTTCTATTTTTACAAGTCAACAGAACATTTATAAAACCCGAATATGAATACTCACTTTTTTCTACTACTTGTATTTTTTCTTGCATCATGCAACGCAACAACCATCCAACAGTCGAAATTCAATAAAGAAAATACACCAAAGCTTGAGGGATACCAACTAATTTGGCATGAGGAATTTAACTATCAAGGGAAGCCAAATTGCGAATACTGGAATTACGAACAAGGCTTTTCCAGAAATAACGAATTGCAATGGTACCAGCCAGGGAATGCTAATTGCGATGGCCAAGTTCTTAAAATTGAAGCAAGGCGCGAAAAACGTCCTAACCCAAATTATTCGAAATTCAGCAGCAACTGGCAACATAGCCGTGAATTTATAGAATATACTTCATCAAGTATCATGACAAAAGGGAAAAAATCGTGGAAATACGGACGCTTTGAGATTCGCGCTAAAATCCCTGTTGACACAGGTGCTTGGCCGGCAATCTGGACATTAGGAGTCAATCATGAATGGCCATCGAACGGAGAGATTGACCTGATGGAATTCTATATAAAAGACCAGACACCTGGCATCCTTGCCAATGCAGCCTGGGGTACCAAGGACCGTTGGGTAGCTCAATGGGACTCAAGCTTTAAACCGTTAAAACAATTTATCGAAGAAAAAAAAGATCCAAATTGGGCAGAAAAGTTTCATGTGTGGAGAATAGATTGGGATGAAAACAACATAAAATTGTACCTTGATGACGAATTGTTAAATGACATTGAATTGTCGAAAACAAATAATCCCGACGGGTTTAATCCCTTCAGGCAAGAACATTATCTACTCCTTAATCTCGCTATTGGGGAAAACGGAGGAGATCCCTCAGGCACAACGTTTCCGCTATCGTACGAAGTGGATTATGTAAGGGTCTACCAAAAGCTTACGCCCCAACAATAAGTTTTAATATCAACTTGGACAAGATTAAAAAATATGAAAGCGTTTATAATCACAGTACTATTGGCAAGCTGTCTTCTAACAAGCAAAGCTCAATCCGCCGACCAAATAAAGACCGATGCAATGAACGCTGAACTTCAGGAAGATTACGAACAAGCGGCTAAATTATTCGCAAAAGCAGCACAGTCATTCGAAGCTGAAGGCTCACCCGATTTAGAAAGCCTCTACGGAGCAGGATATAACTTTTTAAAAATCAAAAAATATAGCGATGCGATCCCCTTTCTTCTGAAAAGCTATGAGCTCGGATTCAACAGTGGAAAATCCTGTCGATTGCTTTCTGATGCATATCTTTCTTCCAACCAATTTTCAGAGGCCGAACAAATACTTGTTGAAGGGGCAGGGAAACTTCCTGAGGAAAAAAATGAATTTGATCCGAAACTAGCTTATCTTTATTTTAATACTGGACAATATGCAAAATCGGTCATCAAATTCGATGAACTATTAGCTGAAAACCCGACTAACAGAAACTATCTCTATCTAAAAGGTTTTTCGTTAGAACGAATTCAGAAATTCGATGAGGCAATCGATAATTTTAACCAAATACTAGAACAAGATCCTGACGATAAAAATGCAAAAAAAATGCTAGCGTATACCTGTTTTGAAAAAGTTGATGCAGGTTACGAACAAGAAATTAAACGTTACAATGCAATGAAGGATGCTAAACTGGTTGACTATGTAAAAATAAAAAACCAATTAAAACAACTGGAAAATGAATACGAAAAAGCCAAGTTCATGCTCGAAGATTCGTTTAAAGATTTTCCAACGGACAAAATGCTCATCAATGCACTGTATAAAGTTTATAAAAAGCAAAACAACACCAGTAAAATGGCTGAAATACAAAAATTAATGTAAATCAGAACAATCATACCAATAAAAAAAACATGAAGAAAAGTTTAGTCTACCTATTTTTATTTCTATTTGCGGCCCGGGCAGGAGCGCAAACAACAAACGACTGGGAAAACCCGGCTGTTTTCGGTATTAACAAAGAAGCGCCCAGAGCCTATTTCATTCCATACTCCGATGAGGCTTTGGCTTTAAAAAGTGACAAAAACCAATCGGCTTATGTGCTCGATTTGAACGGATCATGGAAATTCAAGTGGGTTTATTCTCCGGATCAGCATTCGGTTGATTTTTACAAAGAAAACTTTGATGTTAGTGGTTGGGACAATATCGAAGTTCCATCCAACTGGGAACTCAAGGGTTACGGAACACCAATTTACACCAATGTTACCTACCCGTTCCCCAAAAACCCGCCATACATCGATCAAAAACATAACCCGGTAGGTTCGTACAAACGCAGCTTCGAGCTTCCTGATAACTGGAATGGGCGCCGTGTAGTGCTTCATTTCGACGCTGGGACTTCGGCCATGTATGTGTGGATAAACGGCGAAAAGGTAGGCTACAGTCAGGTAACCAAAAATCCAGTGGAGTTTGACATTACAAACTATGTTCGCAAAGGAACCAATAGTTTGGCTGTTGAAGTATACCGCTGGAGTGATGGTTCGTACCTGGAAGACCAGGATTTCTGGCGTCTGTCAGGTATCGACGGGGACGTTTACCTGATCAGTACTGACCAAGTTCGTATCGATGATTTTTTTGCTAAAGCAGGTCTTGATAAGTCCTATAAAAACGGAACCTTTTCACTCGATTTGATTGTAAGAAACTACACGACCGGCCCAACTTCCGGTTCATTGCATGTACAAATCCTGGATCCTAGCGGCAATCAAGTTTTCAAAACAAAGAAAAATTGGAAAGCAGACGCTGAATCGAAAGTAAATGTTCTTGCTTCAAGCCAAATTAAGAATGTGCAACAATGGAGTGCTGAAGCGCCCAACCTTTATCAGTTGCTACTATCGCTTTACGATACTGATGGAAAGCGGATAGAGGCAATCGCTCAAAAAATCGGGTTTCGTTCCGTCGAGCTGAAAAACAGCCAACTTCTGGTTAACGGGAAAGCGATATTGGTAAAAGGGGTAAACCTGCACGAACATCACCAAACAACCGGCCATTATGTTGACAAAGCCACCATGATAAAAGACATTGAAGTAATGAAAGCGCACAACATTAATGCTGTACGTATGTCTCACTATCCGCATAGCCCGCTATGGATTTCACTCTGCGACCAGTACGGTTTATACCTGGTTGACGAAGCAAACATCGAAACCCACGGTATGGGCGCCGAATGGCAAAATTGGTTCGACCAAAAGCAGCATCCGGCCTATTTGCCCGAATGGTATGCCGCCCACATGGACCGGGTACACCGATTGGTTGAGCGCGATAAAAACCATGCTTCGGTAATTATCTGGAGTTTGGGAAACGAGTGCGGTAACGGTCCTGTTTTCCACGATGCTTACAAATGGATCAAAGAACGCGACTATACACGACTAGTACAATTTGAACAGGCCGGTGAGAACGAAAATACGGATGTGGTTTGTCCCATGTACCCCGGAATGGGAAGCATGTACGAGTATGCCCAAAAAGAAAACCCGGGGCGTCCGTATATTATGTGTGAATATTCTCATGCCATGGGTAACAGTAACGGAAACTTTAAAGAATACTGGGATCTAATCCGCTCGAAACCGCATATGCAAGGTGGTTTTATTTGGGACTGGGTTGATCAGGGATTGCTAGCCAAAAACGAAGTTGGTGACAACTACTGGGCTTATGGTGGTGACTTGGGTGGCTATAAATACACCCACGATGAGAACTTCTGCCTTAACGGGCTTGTTTTCCCCGATCGTACCCCGCAGCCGGGACTGATGGAAGTAAAACACCAGTATCAAAGTATTCATGTTAGTCCGGTTGAATTGGCAAAAGGTGAACTATCTGTTTTCAACGAATATTCATTTATCAATCTGGATCAGTTCAACTTTAAATGGGTTTTGCTACGTAATGGAGAAAAAGTTGGTGAAGACCAGTTTGGCAGTACAGCCAAACCCGGCGAAACACAAAACGTAAAAATTAATTTACCTGAAGTAAAAGCTGAAAAAGGCGTTGAATATACCCTGAATGTGTATGCCTACAGCAAGGAAGAAAAATTGCTGGTTCCGGCTGATCATGAAGTGGCTCGCAATGAAATAACTTTCGAAAACAACAACTATTTTGTGGCTCCCGAGCTTTCTTCTACCAAACCATCGGTAACAGAACAAGGCAACACAATTATTCTGAGCACTGAAAAAGTCGAAATACGCATTGGCAAAAACTCCGGTTTGGTATACCGTATGGTAGCCGAAGGAAAATGGCTGATTAACTCGGAACTGACTCCGGACTTCTGGCGTGCACCAACCGACAACGATTTAGGGAACGGCATGCCAGTTCGTTGCAATGTATGGCGTACTGCCGGAATGAACCGCGATTTGAAAAACATTAAAATTGAAGAGAAAAACAATACTGTTGTTGTTACAGCCGACTTCCTGCTGAAAGATTTGAACTCGGACTATCAGTTGGTATACACCATTAGTGGTGACGGAAGCGTAAAAGTAGATGTTAGCTACAAAGCCGGATCGGATAATCTGCCGAATATGCCACGCTTTGGTATGGTACTGCGCTTGTCGGGCGACTACGATAAATTCACCTATTATGGCCGTGGCCCATGGGAAAACTACAACGACCGCAACTCGGCTTCCTTCCTCGGAATCAATAACAGCGATGTAGCCGATCAGTATGTACCCTACATTCGTCCACAGGAGAACGGCTACAAAACCGACCTGCGCTGGATGAGCCTGACCAATAGAGATGGCTACGGATTAAAAGTAAAAGGATTGCAACCGTTAAGCGGCAGTGCCCTTCATTTTGAATCGGCTGATTTTGACCCGGGACTGACCAAAAAGCAGCAAAATGCTTCGGATATTCATCCTCGTCAGGATGTTTATCTGCATATAGACTTGGAACAATGTGGTGTTGGAGGCGACAACAGTTGGGGTGCCTGGACTCACAAACAATACCGTCTGGAAGATAAAGCGTATTCGTACAGCTTCATTCTGAAACCAGTAAAATAAGAAAAACTAAAATAACAAATCAAAAAGCCGGAAGTGTTCATTGCGAATGCTTCCGGCTTTCTTATTTAATAGAAATCCGGTCTAAGTAACAATACTTCGTTAAATAATTAAGCGGCAATAGTGCCATAATATATAAGTTCATTGACATGGTTTCGATTTTTAGCAGAGTAGGCATTAACTCCGAACACGTCAATAAATCGCTGTAATAGTAACCTATTGTGGTTCATGGTTTTAATATCAGCCATTGAAAATGGGTTACGTTTCTCTTTGGGTTGGCTCAACCAATGTTCCACTTTAGCAATATTGATTGTAGTAAGGGCAGCATTGAAATGAAAGTTCAGTTTATTTTCGCTGCGTGCCTGTGAATCGTTCAACCCGGTGTATTGTTTTGCGTCACGGTAAAGAAACTCAATCTGGAACCTGCTTTGGTAACAATCTAGGATTTCAAGTGCATCCATTTGAGTATCGGTGCTAAAGTAAAGATTACGGATTAGTTTGCCTTTGTTGCTTGCATAGGTGACATGTACCAAGCGGATATTTCGTTTCAGCGCTTTCGAATAGACAACAGCTGAATACACGGTTGCCTCCTGGTTTTGTTCGATAAGTTCAAAGTAATTTGTATCAATGTTTTCAGTAATAACTTTGCCGGCATATTTACTTGGCCTTCCCCTCTTGCCGGTTGGGGCGCCCAGGTACAAATATTTAAGGTTGGCATCATCGCGCAAACGGCTTATCAGGTGCATTTAAGTCCTAAAACGGCAGAGAAACATAAAAGCAACCTTTTTCATAAAACGGAGACTTTTAATACCGTCAATCTGGTTATTTATGCTTTCAAAAATCAGCTTATTTCGCTTTAATTATACACTGCAATTCACCAGTTTGAAACATTCAAATAGCCCGCTAATAGGTTTTTGTGGTGTTGAGTTATTTGAACTTCTTTGACAATCGAAGCACCAATGCCTCAACTCTGCTCAACTTCTTTCTCTTTTAATTTGTGTTTTATTAAAATACCGCGCTGGTGGCAGCAACAGCATCTTTTGTAGTGATATTTTCGGTAATATATCCCGATGTTTCATGGCCTTTGAACCTTTTTCTAATGATGACGATTTTTCGTTTTGTAAGACCATCAAAATGATGAAAGGCATTGTATAATAAAATTACGCCTCCCAATAAAATAAGTGCACCTAATATACGTCGCAATCCGATAATTAAAGCCTGAATTCGGACGGTTTTATACATGCCCAGGGCTGCCTGTTTCGATATCTCTACTGAATCCATATTCAAAGCAAGGTTGTTCAGGGCATCAAGCTGCCATGCATCGTTTACATAATTCACAATCAAACTCAAAAACCCGGGGCCTATCACGCTCCTTACAACGAGCATAAAGGCTACAACACTTAAAGTGTTTTCCATCGACAAATTGTTTAAGGTATAATACCAAACTCCAATAAACAAGGTAACCATCCCAAAACCCCGGATCATGTTTGGGACGATCAGCATTTGATATTCAAGGTTCGGGTCAATCAGAAAATAAAGCATAATATTGTAAAAAAGAAAGGCAGTATATCCCGCCATCACATACACTTTTATTGATTTTCCTTTTGCTAACCATAATATACCGAATATGCCAGCTAAGATAATTCCGGGAATCATCCATAAATTAAGCAGGTTGTTCCAGGAGGCATCATACCCCAGAACTCCCATCGTAATACTGCTTTGTAATGAACCTCCGGCAAGGAAAAATCCCAGCATAAAGAGTAGCATTATTCCGTGAAAAACATTGTACTGGCTAAGTGCTTTTAGGTTTACAAACGGCCGTTTTTCAAATTCCTGATGAATTAAATAAGCAGTGGTACCTAATCCGAAAATAATCAGAGATAAGATTATTTCCTTTGAATTAAAATAATCTAGCTGGCGTGCAAAGGCAATGAAATATGCTAGAGCCATCAACACAATACCAAAAAGCAGCATTCCGAACCAATCAATATAATATAGAGGTAGTTTGTGGCTGAATCTTTGATTGTGAATAAACACAACCGACAAAATTACACAACCGAGCATAATAATTGCCATGGCGTAGTAAGTGTGTTCCCAGGAAATGTAATGTCCTGCCTTAACAACGTAATATCCGACAATCTGAGGTATAGTGATGGCGAAGGGATAAAAAATGGAATAAAAACGCGGCCTGTTTCCATCTTTGCTTAAGATAAAAAGCAAAGGAAAGACTAACTCCAGTAACGCAAACATTCTAAAAAAACCTACAAAAAAGGAAGCGGCAACAATAACCATACTATTATCTGTTGTTCCAATAACCATCATTAATATAGCCAGCGACAGAAAGGTGCGTACCATAGTCTGTTTTAACCTGAACCGGAGTTTGAACCGAAGTATGAGAGGCAAGCTGATACCCATACCGATTATAGTGGCATAGTTGGCAAATACGATCCATGAGTTTTGGGTACCAAGACTGCCCACCATGTAGCCAATGTTAACCGTATAAACACCATTTACTGCAAGCAGTGATGTTAACAGTAAAACAATCAGCAGTAACTGGACAGGTTTTGGCACCCAATCGGCAAATAGTCCCTTATTGTAACTGTACATTATTTTTCTTCTAAAGTGATTACGGCCATCATCCCTACACGGATTTTTTCCAATAATTGAGGGTCGTTATCCTCTGTAAATTCAATTTTTACCGGAATACGTTGCTGAACTTTAACAAAATTTCCGGACGAATTGTCGGTGGGGATCGAGGAAAACTCAGAACCCGTGGCAGCAGCAATCGAAGTAACTTTCCCTTCAAATTCAACATCTCCCATTGCATCGATGGTGAAACGCAGAATATCGCCAACTTGAACCAAACGTACCTGGCTTTCGAGAATATTGGCCTGAACCCACTTACTTTTGTTCTGAACTAGTGTGGCAATTTGCTGTCCTGGTTGAATAAACTGACCTGTAGTAATGGTTCTTCGTCCCATAATTCCATCTTCAGGTGCTGTTATTGCGGTATATTTAAGATTTAATTTCGCACGTTCGAGTGCAACTCTGGCTGCTTCAATTTGTGCATCACTTACGGCCACCTGGGTTTGGGTTTCGGCAGTTGACAAATGCGCGGTATTTTTTTGTTCCTCAAGGGAGTGGTATTGTGCTTCAAGTGTTTTTACTTTTGTTTCTATCTGCTGGTATTGCTGAAGTGTTACAGCTTCGTTCTTTAAAAGATTTTCATAGCGTTTCAAATCTGCTTTGGCATTTTCAAGCTGGGCTTTTGCTCCTGCCATATTCGCGTCAATCGTATTGGCACTGGTTTCTACCCGCTTTACAGACGATAAGGTCGAGGCTTTGGCTGCTATTGCCTGGCTTAATCCTGCTTCTGCTTGGGCTACAGCATTATAAAAATCGGTTGTGTCAAGCAATATCAGGGTGTCTCCCTGATGTACTTTTTGATTTTCCTGAAAGTGGATGTCTTTGATGTAACCCGGTACTCTTGAGTTTATCGGGTTGATATATGTCTTTACCTGTGCATTGTTAACATACGTATCGTCGTTAATGTGCAAGTAGTTTTTAAGGACAATCCAAATACCAATTGAAGCAACAATAAATACAAAGGAGTTTAACAGGTATATCAATAGCTTTTTCCTTGTTTTTTCAATTTTTTGTGTCTTTGACATGATCTATTTTTTTTTATCAATTTTTGTAAAATTAAAATTGTCCGGCAACTTGTATAAGTTTTACATAATTCAAAATAATGTTCATCTCTGTATTGAGTGTCTGCAATTCTGCGTTTAGTTTTGTGTTGGAGGCATCAACCATTTCAACCATGGTTATCAGTTGATTTTGGTATTTTAATTCGGATATACGATAATTTTCGTTGGCGGCAATTTCACTTTTTTCGCTCACCTTTTTTTGTTCCAATACTAATTTGTAGTTGTTATAGGCCGAATTAATATCTGAGTCTATTTTTTGCAGGGTTGCTTCTTTTGCTTGTCTTGCTTTTTCAATTTGCATTTTATTAACGGCTGCTTTTTTCCTGTTTTTATACAGCGATTCAATGTTGTACGAAATGTTTATCCCAACCTGGTACGAATTGGCGTAATAATCAAGAACCGGTGACGAACTTGTTATTGGTCTGGTAAAACCATAACCTGCAAATGCAGCAACTGTTGGTAATAAATCGGTACCAGTTAATTCCAGGTTTTTTTCTGCCATGGCAATTTGTGTACTACTTATACTTAGTTTAGGGTTGTTGTGAAAAGCAAGGTCACGAAAATAAAATTCGTTTTCCATTGCTACTTCATGTTTCATATCCGTAATGTCGGGGATAATGTTCGTGTTTTCATTAAGGCCTGTCAGAATAACCAGGTTTCTGTTGGTGACTTGGATCGAATTTTCCACAGTAAGAGTAGCTTGTTCCAGCTCACTGTTAAATACTTCAGCCCGAAGCACATCGTTTTTTGTCACCATGTTTTCTGCGTAAAAATTCTGTACATTCTGTAGCCTGCTTTCAGCAAGATCTTTGTTCTTTTTCAATATTTCCAATTGGTTTTGCAATTGGTATAACCCGATGTATAAGTGAGCTGCATTGTATTTCATATTTAGCTCGGTATCTGCCAGTTGATTTCTAGCCAACTCTTCATTCAATTTAGCTAAACCAATGGATTTGTTTACTTTTCCTCCACTGTAAAGGAGTTGATTTAAACTGGCATTGAACTGGTGCCCAAAATGAGGAATGTTTTCGGTCGTTACTTTTTCCCAATCGGGATCATAAATTGCAACGTTGCTAAGGTACATGCCGGTCATATCCACTCCAAAATTCGGCAACTGGTTCATTTTCCCGTTTGCAACTTGAGCTTTCGCTTCGTTAACGGATGTATTGGCAATTTGTAAGTGGATATTATTTTGAAGTAAGCTGTCAATTAACTCCTGCAAGGTGATTTTTTGAGGAATAAGTTTCTGTGCATTCAACGTTTGAGATATTAGAATACCAGTACAAAGAATTGCAATAAATTGCTTCTTAATTGTTTTCATTTACCTTTCATTTTTCTGAATTGGTAAATTTAGCTACTCCAACAGGCCTGGAAATGTTTAAATTTAGGTTTGGGATGTCAAAATGTAAGAAGATCAGTACTTCGATCGTAACCGAAATTCAGTCGGGCTCATTTCTCCATGTTTTTTAAAAAAATGGCTGAAAGTGTAAGGATCCGGAAACCCTAGGTTATAGGCAATTTCTGATATTTGCATGTGTGTGCTGGTTAATTGTTCTTTTGCCCGGTTTATTGTTGCCCTGTGGATAATTTCTTTGGCAGTGCTGCCACTAATTTCCTTAACTGTGACCGACAGATGTCGGGATGTGATATTTTGCATTTTTGCATAATCACTCACTCTCCGTATGAGTTTTTTTGAATCGCGCAGGTTGATAAAAAATTGTAAAACTATTTTTTCTTTTTGCCCATTGGGGTTTAAATCATTCGAACTAATATTTCCTAATATTTTTATGAAGCTGTACAAAAAGGAATAATTCAAATGTTTGATTAAATGATAGTTTAACTCACCGTTTTTTTGAAATTGTATTTGTTTGTAGGTAAATTTTGATAATAACCATAGATCCTCAAATCCATCTAGGGGTGGTTTAAATGTTACTTTGTTATTGGTATAAACAAATTTGAAAGCGTCAATTAAACTCAATTGAAGGGACATGTTTTTTAGAAAAGAACGTTCGTAATGAATCAGGATACACTCGCAATCGTTGCTCATGGCTACAAACTTTCCGGGTTTGATTTTGAAATGATAAGCAATACTTTGTTTTTCTGTTTTAAGTGTGTAATCTCCTTCAAACTCGATCCACCCTGATTTTACCAGCAAAATTAGAATTGGTTGTATCTCTATTTTAACATTGTTTTTCCATAAACGTCGGATATCAACGTCCGTAAGAAAATTTGCCGAATGTATGTCTGATTTCTCCAATTGTAGTTTTTTGAAAGCTATAGAATACAAATGTAAGCCCATTGGAAAAAATCCCAAGTGTAATCTCTTAAAATAGCTCGACTGTTTATTATTTCATTTTTTCTCTTCGTTGTGTAAAACAGCAATATTTTTTTGCAGAATGATTGAGTTGGGAATGGTGATACGTTCGCCATCAGGCGAGATAAGATGGATAAAGAAAAAGGTAACATCGTTTACTTTCCCTTCAATTACAAAATCTTTTTCCAGTACCCGGATGTAATCGCCCAATTTCATTGGGTGGTTAAAATAAAGGATTAGTCCGGCGGTAATATTGGATAAAATGGACCACTGTGCCACAAAGGCAATTCCAAGAATGGTTAGTACCGATGAAATAAAAAGCAGGAGTTTTTCTTCTTCAATTCCCCAGATTCCGACGAGTGCGATCATGACTCCGATGATGAGAAATAAGTTCATAATCTTAATTGTGAGCCGACGACGCTGAAGACTGAAATGGAATTTTTTGAGTGTTTTGTTGATGGAGTTCTTAATGATGAACCGAATCACGATCAATAGAATGAGTACAATTCCGCTTTCAATAATTTGTAGTTGGTATGCTTCCATTTTGGTTGAATCGTTTAGGCAAAAATATAAAATCGAATTGATGGTTGTGCATCAAAATATTTTAAAGCATTAAATAAAAAGAAAGGCCGGAAAAACCGGCCTTTAAATGATTAAAATAATCCATCGACTGATAAATATCGTTCACCTGTGTCGTAGGTGAATGTTAGTATTTTTGAGCCTGTGGGTAGTTCTTTAATTTTTTTAGCAACTGCAGCCAGCGATGCTCCGGACGAAATTCCGATAAATAAACCTTCTTCTTTGGCTGCCCTTTTGGCGTATTCGAATGCTTCTTCTTTCGAAACTGTGATGGTGCCGTCTAACAAGTCCGTTTTTAGGTTTTCCGGAATAAAGCCGGCGCCAATTCCTTGAATTGGGTGTGGCCCGGGTGAACCGCCACCAATTACGGGTGAAGTTTCCGGCTCAACAGCAAATGTTTTTAATTCGGGGAAGCGTTTTTTCAACACTTCGCTCACGCCTGAAATATGTCCTCCGGTTCCTACACCAGTTATCAGGTAATCAAATCCTTCCGGAAAATCGGTTAAAATTTCTTGCGCTGTGTTTTCACGGTGAGCCGCAATGTTTGCTTCATTATCAAACTGCGATGGAATCCAGGCGTTGGCATTTTCGGCGGCTATTTCTTCAGCTTTTGAAATGGCACCTTTCATTCCTTTTTCTTTTGGTGTAAGTACCAGTTCGGCACCGTAAGCCGTTAAAATGCGACGGCGTTCTAACGACATCGATTCGGGCATTACTAAAATAAGTTTGTACCTTTTTACTGTGGCCACCAAAGCCAGTCCAATTCCTGTGTTGCCCGAAGTTGGCTCAACAATCAATGTGTCTGGTTTCAGAATTCCTTTGCTTTCGGCATCTTCTACCATTTTCAAGGCGATACGGTCTTTAATACTACCACCTGGATTTGTTTTTTCGAGTTTTACATACACTTCGTATCCATCAGGAAATAAGCTGTTTACTCTTACCAATGGTGAGTTGCCAATTGTTTCTAAGATGTTGTTAAATTTCATATCTATTTGTTTTTAAATGGTTATTTTCAAAAAAAAGCCTTCCAAATTTTTTGGAAGGCTTGTCGTATCTATAATGTTTGTTATTTTAACTTAAACATACGTTTAACCCGGTGTATTGTTTTGCGTCACGGTAAAGATTGACCCGCCGGTATAATGAGGATATTGCCAATGGGAAATGGAACCACATTACAGATTATAAACCCGGATTCAGGAACGGATCATCGGTGTTTTTTGAACCGATTACAACCCGCATTGAAAATGGCGGAGTTCAGGGAATTGGTGTTGCCATTGAAGGGCAATCAAGACGGTTGCAACCCGAAAAAGGGGAGCTACCCGTTATTTCAACAAGAGAGTCTGTCGTCAGCTTGGCAGTTTCCGATGCGAAAACTGCCGGCGAAATTCAACTCAGAGAAGGCGGTGAAGGCAACTATTTAACCTGGCCGGATGATGGAGAAAATCGTGTTGGACCGGGGCCAGGTTCGTGGGACGCGATTCCGTATGAGGTAGCAAGTGACACAAAAGCGGTATTTGACTTCTATTTTGATGCCATGCCGGGCGGCGAACATACGCTGTATTTATCGGTTGATCACCCGGACGCAGACAGTGATTCGTGGTGGATTACCTTTAACGACAGGGCACCCGTGCAGACCAGTGAATTTGTTGGCAAAACTCAACGGTTAAAGGTCGCCGATGTGGTACTGAAGCCGGGTTGGAACAGCTTGACCATTCATCCCCGCGAGAACGGGGCGAAACTTTACGGGGTAGAATTTGTCCAGGAAGCCCGGCAGATGCAAGTAGATTTTGCCGAAACCAATCGTCTTCCGAAGTTTAACCAGCTCACCCGCCAACCTTACTTCATCGACATCTATGCTTTGGGTGACCAGGCAGAAGAATGGCGTGCAAGATCAAGTGTCCCATGGCTTGAGCTAAGCAAACAGGAAGGCATATTGCGTGGCGAAGCCGAACGTATTTGGATTACCGTCAATTACGACAAAGCTCCTGTGGGAAATGATTTGGAAGGTTCTATCGAAATTTTGGGTAACGAACAATCCTACAGGGTTGAAGTCGCCGCTTGGAATCAAAATCTTCCGGGTCCTTCCAATGCCTTCATCGAAGACAATGGCGTGATTGCCATGCCAGCCAGCGGATATTTAAACAGCCACAAGGGAAGGGCGGCAAGCTGGCGCTCTTTGGTTGGGTTAGGGAGAAGTGGTTCAGCCATGTTGCTCGAGCCGGGGAACGGTTGGTCTGTTAATGACCTCGGTAAAATACGCAGCGATTGTCCCGCTCTGGACTACGAAATTGTGGTCGTAGAGGGTGGAACAGCCCAAGTGATTGTCGAAGCCGTTCCGGCATTTCCACTGAATCAATCGCAACCCTTAACATGTGCGGTCAGTATCGATGATGGCGATCTGCAATGGATTACTTTCGATATGGGAAAAGATGGCTCAGCGACTTGGCAAACAAACGTGCTTGAAAGCCGAATGATCGGAATAGGAGAGTTGCAACTGCCTCCGGGTACTTATCGCTTTAAACTGTGGGGCACGGATCCGTCCGTTAATGTGGATCGCATATTGATTGATTTTGGTGGCTTGAAACCGGGATACGTCGGCCCACGTTCAACGCAGACAGGATAAATAGAAGGATGATGCTGTCAACAAACAAGGAAAATCAATAACATGTCTTCTCCTGCTATAGCTTGACACTAAAAATGTCAAGAGAATGAAAATGTCAAGAGAATGAAACCCCCATTATAGTGCACGAGCACAAACACACATGAAAATTGAGTCGCCAACTTTGTAACTTTGGATTAGGTTAATCAAATACAAAGCATATGGGACGTAACAATATTGAATTTGAGCAGGTCATCGATCGAGGTTGTGGTCTTGATGTACATCGCGATACTGTTGTTGCAACAGTAATGGGCAAAGGGATACAAACCCAGACCCGCACCTTTGGTACCACAACGAGTTCTTTGAAAGAATTGGGCGAGTGGCTCGCAGGTTTAGAAATAACCGATGGGGCAATGGAAAGCACAGGGATTTATTGGAAACCCGTTTTGCACGTACTGCGGGAATATCCCATAAACTTGATCGTTGTCAATGCCAGGCACATTAAAAATGTTCCGGGTCGCAAAACAGATAAGGCGGACAGTCAATGGATCAGCAAACTTCTGATCAGCGGATTGCTTAAAGGTAGTTTTATACCACCTGAGAACATTCAGGAATTGCGAAATCTACACCGTTACAAGAAAAAGCTGGTTGGTATGATCGCTTCAGAGAAAAACAGGATTATCAGGGTATTGGAGGATGCCAACGTAAAACTATCATCTGTGGTTTCAGACACTTCGGGGGTAACAGCTACTTATTTGATAAACGGCTTGATCGAAGGGCGGAAGGATTTGGACAGCCTTATTTCAGAATGTTACCACCGAAAACTTCAGGCAAGCCGCGAACAGATAAAAGAGGCCATCAACGGACGGTTAACTGCCCACCACGGGTTTCTTCTCAGGTCTATGCAAAAACATATTGCCTCTGTCGCAGCTCAGATCACCGAGATTGATGCAGAAATAGAAAAATACATCAAAGACTTTGAGAAGGAGATTGAACTGCTCCAAACGATCCCCGGAGTGGGAAAAGAAGCGGCAGTCGGCATTGTGGCCGAAATAGGAGTTGATATGGATGTTTTCCCCAGCGAGCACCATTTAGCATCGCATTCAGGCATGTGTCCGGGCAACAATGAGAGTGCCGGTAAAAAAAAAGTTCAAGAACACGACAAGGGAACAAACATCTGAAGGCAACACTAACAGAATCGGCATGGGGTGCCACTCGCACCAAGAAAAGTTATTACAAGGCCAAGTACGAAAGTATGGTGGCCAGACGTGGCAAGAAACGGGCATTAATAGCGATAGGACATAAGATCCTTTGTGCATCTTACCACATCATCAAAAACAAAGAACCGTTCAAAGAACTTGGCTACGAATATTTGGCCGAACGAAAAAGGAAAAACAGGTTGGAATATTTGAAACGGGAACTTAGAGAGCATGGATATAAAATAGAAAAAGCAGCATAAAGAAAAACAAAGGTCGTTTTTTACTGGTGGTTAAACCCCGGGAATGAATCTGACATCAACAGATAAGCACAAACACATGTACTTCGAGTACGCGGATGAAATTTTAACTTCTTATCTGTTCCTTTTTAATGTGCTGATATTTATTAATTTACTAATTATTTACGGATGAAAAAAGGAAAAGAAGCGATGTTAACCGACCACATGGACGGTTTCGAACAGAAGAAAATCAATTATCAGGATTATGAAGTACACTCCCTGAAGTAAGTTTCCGGCGTTGGCTGGTCAGCCAAATTGATACAGGTAATATGGGGATTGAAGATGCCCGTGACCGTTTTCATCTCCCGGACTTAAAATCTTCCCTAATAATCCATCCTCTAATGCTGGTGTTACTTCGTTATTTTCAGTTATCCATACAAAAGTCGGCACTCCATCATTGCCTCGGTGCTCCGCACCTACTTCCTGATGGTAGTTACCTTTCGGTATTTTCTGCTTTCTGCCTTTCATTCGGTAATCCTCTTTAACTTGGCAACTAAGGTTCTGCCCTTCCCTATACAAGTCAGTGCATAAGTACTATGGCTTCGGCTGACTTCTCACGACAAATCTTATTTCAACCGTACATCATACGCTGTTTCTGTACGTCCGTGAGACCTCCCGCGGTAAGGTAACATACTTTCATTCCATGTCTCCGCCGTATTTACACTCCAATGTCCGTATAGCCTTTGGACTTCGATTTGTTGCGCAATCTCATCCCATCGGATATGTCTGATACGATTCGTGTTCCTCGGGGGCGGAACTTTGCTTCCGGTTTCCTTCACATTCCACCTCACGATGGACACTCTTGCCTTCGGCTAATGGTTGGCGACTATAAACCCCATTAGTGGACTTTCACCACCAAGCCTGTTACCCCATGCACGGCACACGAAAAAGAGGCTATCCTTAAGAATAGCCTCAAATTTATACGTTTTATGCCTATAAAATGGGTCAAATAGAGAGTCTCATCAATTTATTCTGGCCGGTAAATTTCCAGATCATATTTTGACAGGAATTCAGGCCGATCAAGTCTCCAGTCACTTGATGGATTAATATTCAGCCAATAAAATATCTGAGGAGCAATCGTCTCACTTTCCACGACAATATCATCGCTGGCAAAGTGACAAGCCAATGTATTGGCGCTCTTACTATAAGTAAACGGCTGTCCGGATAAATACATATTCGGAATTCCTGGAATTGGACTAGCCAGAACAGTGTCATTTTTAATTGCTCCCTGATCCAACAAATTCCAATAGCCAATTAAACGATCATAATTGGGATGTGTTGAGGTCATCTCCAACAAACATGCATTCTGATCAAATTCGTATTCATTTAAAACCGTATCCCAAATACGAACAACGGCCGCATTAAAGTCAATATCAGATAATCCGCCTATTTGAAAATCAGAGGTATCAATTGCAGATGCATTCATATCTAAATCATAATCACCAGTAAACGTAAGGGTTCCATTATAATAAATTTTGAAAGTTCTTGATTTTTTTTGCTGATTAAGATAAGATGAAACCGCGAATGAATGCCAAAGCCCATCATTGAAGCCAGTAACTCCTCGCTCTATTGTCACTCCGGTATTTGACTCGCATCTAAAATTCAAAGTTGACCACTTCTGGAAAAAACCCCAATTCTTTTTTCCCATAACTTTTATCCAATTTCCATAACCGAAAGACCCGTCATCCTCCCTAGCATTAACTTTAAAAATCATTTCAATGGTCATGGTATCAGTTGGAGTTAAAGCATAACGTTGTTCTTGATCAGATACATTTCCGGCTACATTACGCGAAAAACGTGGCGAAGTTATAAACGTGCCGTTTAATTCCAGTTCGTTAAAATTCATATAATGGAAGATGGTGAATGTGTTTCTTTCTTCATCACTTGTTCCACCATAACTGCCCTCAGGGGTCCCGCCATTGGTCGATGTAATGATAATCAGCCAATCTTCTTTTCCATAAGTTTCCCGGGACTTAACAGCATCAACTATCTCGCCTATATAGCCATCGATGGTTTCAATTTGTGATTTATAACCGGCATTGGTTGCCGTAAACCCATTTGCTTTACCTGCTTCCAATGCTCCTTTAAAACTAGCCATGGTAAAAACATAATCCTCATTTAGCAGGCTGAAAACAGTGGAGTCTTTTGACGCTTCATCAGAAATACTGGTGATGGTTTTATTGGCATCGCCTAAGAAACGATCATTCAATGCCTGCCATGGTGTAATGCAAATTGTTCGAGCCAACGGATCGTTATTACGAATCCGATAAAGTAATGTTGGATAATAATCAATTACAACATCAGGTGCATCCGGAGTCATTGAAACAACAGGAATGTAGGTGTTATTTTTTATTTTATGTTTCACATTTAAAACTCCAGTCAACATGCCTGCCCAACTAACAGGCTCCTCCTCGCCACTGTTACGTTCACCCTCTGCTACGGCACAATATCCATCAAAGCTATATTTACTTCTGGGTAATAAGGAAGCAATATTTTGAGGCATTATTCCTTTTACAAGTTGTCCCACTCCACCATCAACATTAATTAAAAGTACTTTTCGGACAATTGAAGTATCTTGACCTGCGTCCTCCAGACTTTCTCGTATTGATGCTGGGGTATCATATTTCTCACATGAAGTAACGATTATTCCCACCAGAGCAATAACAAATACCAGAATGGAAATATTACGATTTATTATATATCTCATTGTAAATCAAAATTAGGTTGTACTTAGAATTTATTTGTAATGGTAGGTACCAAACTCATCAATTGTTTGGTGGTAATAAACATTCGGATCAATGGTATCACCGGGCATCCACATGACATTTACTTCATCTTTCCTAACCTTAGAATCAAAAGAGGGCTCAGGTATTTCAACTTTAAAATACCTGAAGGTTGAACGATTAGCTAAATCGAAAAATTGCAGGTTTCGGATTTTGGACTTCAATCCGCCATTTACAGGATTATCATAAGCGGGGAAAATCGTATCCAACGGTGTCCATACTGTCCCAGGATATGGCTCTACATCCGTGGTATAAATAATGAGTTTACGGGGACGGTACTGGCGCTCTCCATATGACAAATAGAAACCATCCACTACATTCTCCTGCTGCATATCGAAATAAAGTGTAAGTGGAAGCTGACGAGGCCTGGAAATATTTTTCCAAGTTGTGTGCCAATAAGAACTCATGTCACCGTCAATCAGGTTCCGGATTCCTTGTCCCTCATCTTCCTGGTCACTGAAATTGCCTTCAGCATCATAAACCGTAACCGTCCAATTAGCACGAGCATCACGATAACGATAATTGGTTATATCTACATCATTTCCTCCGGAATAAGTTTCTTTAACCGGATCATAGCGCCATAAAGCGACATCGAGAAATTCAAACTTATTATCCATTTCCACTCTCACGTTATCTCCTATATTAATCCCCCACTGATCAAAGAATTGTGCAAAATTTCTCTGATAATATTCGCAAAGTAGTTTGTATAATAAATCTTGAGGTTTATACCATTGATTGGAAGTAAGTTCGCTCCGTCCACCACCAAACATATAGTTATAGAAAGACCAATCCGGAATACCTCCAGGACTGAAATGTCCTAACTGAACCAATGGTAATAACATAAAACCATCGTATGACGTGCCTATATCCCTCCCCATCATCTTACTACTGTCAGCAATTGCATAAGATAGAGCTAGCGGAAACTGTTCATCGATACCATTTTCGGTGAACAACGGTGGCATATTGGTTTTATTTTCACGATTCCTTTCAACCGATTTGTATAGCGGCAATTTTGTGGCTGCTTGGCTGATGCTAGTCCACCAAGGCGTAGCAAGCGGATCGAAATTATTTCCTAAGACAGAATAAATTCCCCATGATTTTCCATTGCGATAGCCGCTCAAGTCGGTTAGCTCATCGACCCAATATTCGGAGTTCATCGCAACAATGGGCTGACTTTCCCAATGAATAAATTCAGAATTGTGCAACTGAGCATCCAAAATTACCCGAAAAGGAAATTCCGGGGCACGGTACTCCAACTCTTCGTCCAAATCATTCAACCCAAAGAAATAGTTAAAATCAAGGGAAATGGATTCGTCCCACATATCGATTATAGCTGCAACCTCATTCGCAAAATTGGGGTTACTTACTATCTTAGCAACCATCCAACTGCGTGACACAGAAAAAGCAACTCGCTGAGAACGAAGCTCGAGCCAAGGTACTCTCGAATTTAAGATTTCATTTCCCCAATCCGTCGGACTTGTTTGTCCGGCAACGTAGTCAGGAGCACGACAAGCCCCTTTTACATGTACATCAATTTGTTGACTTAACCCATATTCTTTCGGTCTACGAATCCAAATATACCCGCCCATAGGGTTACGGATTGTATTTGTTCCCGGATTTAATGCTTTACGGGTATAAATTAGGGGTTCTCTTTTTGCCGGATTTATGTCAGACAAATCATCCATATGAGATCCAATCTGAACACTCAATCCCATTGCGCCAGCCGGAATACTAATCTCAATAAGCTCACCAGGTCCGGCATATAAACCAGTACTATAAATTGGTTCCGGAACCATTGTGATATTTAGTTTTCTGGGACTTACGTACTTATAACTCAAATCCAAACGAATAACGGTATCCTGTATTCTTCGCTCATTATCGCCAACCAAACCCGGGAAAATAAAAGCCTTAGCTAACATGCTTTCATCAATACCAGCCAGAGTGTCAATAGTAACACTGTCACTGTCAAAAACATAGTCATCGTAACCGTCTTTGAAGTCATAGTTATAACTGACATCACATCCCATTATCGAGAGACCTGTCAGGATTCCGATGAATAAAATTTCGAAAAAATTATTTTTTATTTTCATCTGTTTATTTTTTCAAATTAACGTTCTGCAAATTTCGTATCAAACTGTATTTCTTCACTTTATTGTATTAAGGCGATGGAATTTCCAGAAAAATAACAATCAATTCAAGATCGAATAAGTTGGTGCCCATCCCCGACCTTCCAGGTTCCAAGCTGTATTCGATGAGATGCCCAACCATTGCAAAATCTGAAAGGGCATATCTATCGAATTGGGTACTAACCGGTAATATGATCCAGGAGCAGGAGGGCAAATATTTGTACTATTATCACTGAAGTCCTTCCAGGTATAAGGTCCCGTTAAACCGAAATCAGCCCTACTCCCCCACTTTCTGGTCTTCTCTTTAATAATATTGCCACCAATTTCATCACTAGGCCAATATCCGACCAAATCCTCAAAATACGGGTGAGATTCGTTAATGTCTGAAATACAAGACAATGTACTGATGTCTTCACTACTAAATGCCGTATTATATATCTGAAGGTTTGTGAGCAAGAAATCCGGTCGGTTATCTCCATCGGATGGAATCCTTCCTATGCGCAATGGAATATCATTGTCCATTAAATCCCACGAATTATTCCACAACCTATTTTCGTTATTGAATATTCCATCGGTATAAACCTTTACTGTACCATGCACACCTAACTCAAATTGCTCAAAAACAACTGTAAGTACATGCCATTTCCCGTCACTAACAGTGGCTCCTGCAGTTTCCCCTGATTTAGATGTATTGATGGTCCAGTAGTTTCCTTTGAGAAAAATATTCCAACCTAACCCACTGAATCCGTTCTTTCGCTTCGACAAAACTGTGGGCCAACCATAAGTTCCGGCTGTATTTTTTAACATAAATTGAATCGTATAGGAATTATCTGCGCCCATGTTAAAAAGAGTTGGATCCTGCAAGGTGGCATTTACATAATTATCATTTTCATACGTATATCTTGCGCCGTACCCGACATATGGACTATCTTCTAAAGCTGGCTTTTGAATTAATTTAGAGGAAAAACGGGAATTAAACATCAATGTAAAAGCATTTCTGCTTTTATCATCATACAAATCCGAATTAGAAGCACTTAACACTCCTCCATAACTTGACACAACAATAACTAACCAATTTTCGCGAGAATAATTAGGCCTTGCTTTCAATTGCCCCATAATATCACCAATATAGTCATCTATTGTTTGAACTGCATCAATAACCGCCGATTCCGGGCCATCCGTATCCGGATCAAAATAGCCACTACTTCTACCTGCTAGTTCAATGCCATTAAAGTGGGCCAAAACAACATCCGAAACTGTAGTACCTTCCTTATCAAGTTCTTCAATACATTTATCTTTTACAAAGGAATCATCCAACACAATTGCGGCGGAATTTGCATCAGACGAGAATGCTCCGTAAAAAGCCGAATCTGCAGTAACGATACTGGATTGTATCCCAACACCGGTGCCATTCAGTAAGCTAAGAACCGTAGGCGCTTGCAGATGAGATAGATCGCTAGCTTCAACTCCGTGTTGGGCAGCTCCAACTCCGGTTAAAAGGTTAGCCCAACCTCGTTCGTTTGTCATTGTTCCTCCTCCCAAATCGGCAAGACTATTGAACGAATAACTGGCATTGCTTAACATGCTCAAAAGATTCGGTGCCTTACCATTATACAAAGCTGTCCGCATTGCTGCACCACTGGCCCCATCCAGAATGATGTACATTACTTTCCCTGACTCAAATTTAGTACCGGACTGAGGATAATCTTCAGTTAAAACCCTGTCAAAGTCCGTATTACAAGAGATCCCAAATAACAGAAATGCCATTAAAAGAATCAATTTAGAAAGGCTAAAGATGTTCTTAGATTTGATAATATTTTTTGTCATAAGTTTCTATTTTTTTGTCATTCAACATCCATCACTCGAATCTTAACAATATTACGAATGGTCTGATCGTCAAATCGGTTAAAATTCCCAACAAGTAGCAAAGCATAATAGCCTTCGGTAGAACTGGTTTCAAACACGTTGTACAATTGTCCTGTGAAGGTGCCCGGAACGTTGAAGTTCTGTTCAACATCTCCGTTCGATTCCAGAATCAACATGCCTGACCTGGTAATCCCCTCATATTTCTCAAATGTTCCGGAGAGAACAATTTTCCCGCTATTTAGTATCGTCGCAAAATTAACGGCACCTCCCGACAACTGTTTCAATTTGAAGTTGTCATCTACTGTACCGTCGCCATTCAACATGAGCACACCTGAACAGCGAAATCCGTTAAATTCGGTAAAATTACCCGTAATCATTGCCTTATCCAATGCTTTATTGTAGCGAATCACATTTATTGCACCATTGGCCCCTGTTCCAATATTGGCCAGATACTGTTGATCAACTTCACCATCGGCATTTAAACGAATAATATTACCGGTTGCCATGCCATCAAAAGCTGTAAAGTCTCCAGCGATAATAACACCATCACTTCCATCCAAATAGGCATCGTTAACAATTCCGTTTGAACCGGATGCGTTTTCTCCAGCGTGGTAAGTCTGGTCGATGTTACCATCTATTGTCATTTTCATCACCGAATTCACCTCAGTTATATCATACTGTATGTAGTCGTAGGTTGAATTTGCGTAATCTGCCCGTCGGTATTGCTTCATGTTTCCAATCGCAATAACATCATCGTTAGATGTAACGAATGACTTCAATATGCCTGCATCTTCTGCCCCTCCATTGAAACTGCTGAAAGTTTTGACCGCAGTTTCGCCGTTTTGCCGGAGTAATTCAATGTTCTCTGTTACAAGCGAACAATCGCTTTTGATAATGGCAATATTTCCAATGCCGGAAGTCTGATCGTAACGAACAATATCCCCAGAAACTAAAAGACGTCCATCTGAAAATCGGGAAATCGAATTTAGACTTCCCAAAGCGCCGTCGGTATAATAATTTGCAGATTTTTTAACAACACTACCTTGATTAGTTAATACTGCAATTGAATTATAAACTTCATTATTCTCAATACTATTTTCAATGTAACGAAAACCTCCGACAATATAGAAGCCACCATTACTATGTGGAAGACAATCGTATACCGGCCCACTGGCCCCTTCTTTTATTCCGTAATTCTCATCAATACTAACATTTCCCAGAACTGTAAAACGGGGACCGAAGAAAATTTGCCCTTCCATTTCAAGGAAAGACGCTCCCGAACTAATATTAGCCGGAATAAGGACTGTTAAAGTTGTATCGGTTGCATTGAGAATTTCTGCTTTCTCATTATTAATGAAGAACTCAAATTTATATTCCCCTGCTGCCGGATTACTGTATTTCAACAGTCCTTTTGCCTTGAATACCACTTCAGTCCCTGGAATTCCTTTATCCGGGGCAGGAGATTCATCCAACAACTTAATTCCCAGCGGCTCTTTACCTCCGGCATAAGGATCTTCTGCCAGCCCACCCGTCTCATCACAAGCGATCAGAAAAAAGGCAAGCATCATGGAGAACATGATCACTCTCCCTTTAATTAGATATTGAAATAGTTTATTCATATTCATAGGTTTAGTTTTGCTTATTGACAATTTCATCCACTCTTTTTATTCCACTGCTTATTGCCCTTGATGGAAAATTATAGGGGTTAAAACCAAAATAATGATCCCTAAAACGGATAACATGAACGGCACCATTAAATGATTGGATATCAGAGGTTGCAACATGCGCATTTATCAAATCATTTTCAGCAAAATCATAAATATATGAGTAGAATAGCTCGCGGTATCCGGCATATTTCACTCCTTCTAAATCGTGATAAACAACACCCATATTCATCGGCCTTCCATTCAGCGACTTATAACCCTGTCCAGAAAATACATTCATTGCAGTTGTATCCATCTGTGGAATATCTTTTAAGAGATATTTACCCTCTATGATGTATAAGGTCAGGAAGTCCTTCCAAACCTGCGGATCAATTTGTTCAATCAGTTTAACCGTATCCTTTCCTTGGATATACAACTGACTATTAAGCAACTGAATGGACCTATTAATCGAAAAATCGGTGGGCGCGAAGAAGGTAATTTCGTCCTCCTCAAATGTTTTTTCCATTCCGGTATATTCGACAATATTCACAAGCTTATTGAAATAATCAGGTCGGGATTTTAAATATTCCAATATACTTCCTTCGTAGAAAGGACTGCTTGTGCCTCCATCATTGAAATAACTATCATCGGTACAACTTGCCAGGCTACCCAAAATCAAGATACCAATTGAAAAAATCGCTAATAACTTTATCTTATTCATGTCTTTTGGTTTAGCTTTATTTAGTTCCAATACTGATTGAGTCTCATATGTGGGTTATTCAATAACGCATCTTTATGAATTGGCCATGTCCAAGCCCCTTTATCAAAACTGCTACGACTGATCGGGTAATAGCAAAATGCTGAATTATAAATCTTATGCGTACGAACCAAATCATAGTAATACTGTCCCTCACCTATTAATTCTCTGCTCCGTTCCCAATATATCTCGTTCTGCAAATCAGTGCCACTTGATGATGCCAGTTCTGCGCCGGCACGCAGACGAACTTCATTCAACATGTCGCGGGCAACAACCTCATTGGCTTCTCCCAATTTTGCAGCGGCTTCTGCATACATCAGCAACACATCGGCATATCTAAAAATGACTTGATTCCCTTTATTACTAGTAAAATTTCCATCCGGGTCTGTATAGGTATTCAAAAACTTTACAAACCATCTTGCATCGTCATAATTAATTGGAACGTCGCTGGCATATATATTTCTAAACCAAGTAGTTGCCCGGTTATCAGTTTCTGCCGGAGGATAGATATCAATCAAAAAGTCGCTCATGTAATAAGCTCTCGGATAATTTTTACCCAATCCACTTGGAATCATATAATTGGAAAACACCGCTTCGTATTTAAAGGTCTCATTCGAGTTGATATTCTGAACAATTTCAAACAAACTCTCCTTTGATCCTCCAGAAAAGATAGCACGTGTACGATCCAGATCCAACAACTCATATCCGCCATTTTGTGTTATGTCTTTACCCAATGCAACAATATTGGTATAATAGGAAGCAGCATTGTTTTCATCAAATCCGGCTAGCCAAAGATTGATGTGCATCATCAATGCAACTACACTTCCACGCATAGCACGCACTGCGACCTTCGAAGCATCTTCATATGTCCAGGGTAATACACGAGCATCACCATCAGATGTCAGCATTTCCTCTAATTCCCTCGAACAATTCTGCAACACTTCGACCATCGGTAAACGAGGCAAGGATGCTACATTATAGGCCTCAGTATAATACGGCACATCACCGTACAATCGAACTAGGAAAAAATAGGCTAAATTTCTCATAAAAACCCCCTCAGCTTTGTACCGCTGGGCATCGATGTTGGTAAGTGCTCCGGCATCCATATTATCAACTTCCTCCAGTAAAATATTCGCGGAACTAATTACTTCATACAGCTTGTCCCATCTTGTTATCTCAACATAATCGCCATATTGCGCAATTAGAGTACCCAAATCATTTGACCTTAGGTAATTAAACTGCCTATCACTAAAACTCGGAATAACAGGAGCACAGCGCAAGTCGCCGGTAGCAGGTAAAAAGCCACTGTTTTGCATGACAGCTTCACGAAATTTAAAATAGATACTTAGAGTAAAACCCTCTACATCCTCTTTATCTTTCCAGAAAACATTTCCTGATAATTCATCAATATTCTCAACATCCAGAAAACTATCACATCCTGAAAAAACAAGAAGGGAGACTAATAATATTATGATGTATTTTTTCATAGTTGAATTCATTATTTTAACATTACATTCAATCATAACAGTATATCTTAAAACTGGATATTAACACCAACTGAATAGTCACGGCTATTAGGGTACCCTCCCGAAGTATCTCGCCCCAGGCTGTTCACATTTTCCGGGTTAATACCTGAATATTTACTAATTACCAGTAGATTGTTTACACTAAACGTAAATGTTAAAGAAGAAATACCCACCTTCTCTAGGTGCTTCTTATCAACCCGATAAGAACCGGAAATACCATTTACTTTTATAAATGATCCATCTTCCTGAAATAAGGTCTGATCATAACGGAAAGGATCAATAATACTGGATCGTCTGTAATCAAACGGGTTAGGATATTTGGCAACACGGTGTTCTGGAGTCCAGAAGTCATATGCTCCAATTGGTACCAACGCATTCAATTCCTCTGGTTTATAATAAGTATAGAACTGATCAGCTAACGTTTTATTAATAATATCCCGACGAAGTGTAAATGACAGACTGGTCGACAATGAGAGCGGCCCGTAACGTAACGAAGTATAGAACCCACCAGTTACACGAGGTTGTGAATTACCGACAATTTTACGGTCTTTATCATCTAACACATAATCACCATTCACATCTAACCATTTGGGATCCCCTGCCCTGAAAAACGCATCATCTGTATTGTTTCCGCCCACACGATAACGTAAGCCAGTCGCAGGATCTACCGGAACATCTTCATCCGACTCGTAAACACCCTGATACACAAACAAATAATTCGACAGTGCATTTGAACCCACTCTGTTTACCACCGGGGTACCAGATCCGGTAGTAATCTGCCGTACCCCATTTGGAAGAGCTGTCAGGATATCTTTATTTATAGCCAAATTAAAAGTCATATTCCAGTCTAGTTTACTCCTAGTTGGTAGCGGTCGGGCTTGTAGGCCTAGCTCCAAACCATAATTAACCAGACTTGTTTCGGTACTACGCATACCATTAAATCCATTATGATTAGCAATCTCCCGAATCTTTAAGATATTATCCGTTTGCTTATAATAAGCATCGATATTGAACGAATACCTATTATTAAAAAAGCCCATATCCCACCCCAAATTCCAACTTGTATTAGTGGTTGGTTCTAAGCCTGGATTAGGAATTGATTCTATATTAATCGGAATCACAGATTGACCATCATAGGTATTCTCGTGGATGTAGTAACGTCCATAAATATCATAAATATTGGCATTTTGGCGAATTGTTCGTCCCCAACTAATACGGAATGAACCTGAACTCACTGAATTAAAGCGCTCCATAAAAGGTTCCATGTAAAAGTTCCAACGAAATCCTAATCCAGGGTTAATTGTCCAACGCTTACCACTTCCGGACACAGAGCTAGCATCCGGTCGAATTGATGGGCTAAAAACATATTTATCACCAATTGATGGACTTCCAATACCAAAAGACGGAGCAAAAGTAAACGATAACGTTTTATATTCCTTTGTAGACTGGGCTTGTCCCGAGGAACTCTTTACTGCATAACCCCCAGGCCCCAAAATTTCATCACTCGGTAAACCGACCAAATATAAATTGTTACCATTTTCTTTTTTAGAAGTAATCTCCACCATAACCGTCATTCCTACCTTAAAAAGACCAAATCGATCATTCCATGAAATACTGTTCCGGTTATACATACTGGAGGAGAATGAATTAGTGGATTCAAATTTAGCCTGCTCGTTATTCAACATGCCTGGCACAAAATTTTCTATCACTGTATTCTTATAGGCATAACCCAATGTACTGTTGACCGACCAGGAATCTGAAAGTCGATATGTAAAATTGAGCCCGGCATCATAACCCAGGTTTCTATTTTCATTGTCAACAGATATAGCACTCAATGTAGAATTACTCGCTGTAAACAGGGAGGGTGCTGGCAGTAAAGAAGACGTGTTGGCACCTTTTGCAACACCTGTTTGCGCCAACGCATTACCACTGCCAGTACTATTCAACCCAATATTAGTGTTCAGATTGGCTGACATCATAAACTTTTTATTTGGTTTGTAGCCTATATTGGAGCGTAATGAATACCGGGTAAAACCAGTATTTTCAATAATCCCTTTTTGTTCGAAATAACCAACATTTGTCTTATAATTAAAGGAATCATCCCCTCCTGAAAAATTTAGGTTATGCGACTGATTGTAGGTAATTCTGTAGAATACTTGTTGCCAATCGGTATTATTGTTATAGAAGGCATTTAAACTGTCAGCAAATGCAGGGTTAGAATTAATCAATTGCTCGGCATATTCTCTTGATGTTTCGTTCTCGAGCATCTCCTGAATCCTTAGTCTCCGCTCCGAAGTACCGGCCAATACGTCTCTCAAGCCAGGGGGTGTACTTATTCTGACACTTCCGCTATATGAAATAATTGGCACTAGTGAATTTCCGCGCTTCGTATTGATCAAAATCACCCCATACGCACCTGCAGAACCATAGAGTGCTGTAGCCGACGCATCTTTTAAAACTTGGATATTATCGATATCCTCTTGGGGAATCATTGACAACGGGCTAACATTGCTACCTGCCACTAATCCTTCGTAATTAAATTCGGAGGTATCAAAAACAGGAATGCCATCGACCACAAATAGAGGAGCGGTTCCCGTCAAGTACATGTTATCGCCCTCACCTACAGTATTGATATCTGAAATCCCGCGAACGACATAACTTCCAGCCATACCAGGCGTTCCATTATTTTGCTGGATATTAAGCCCAGGCACTCGCCCCTGCAAAAGTTCCATAACGTTCTGTACCGGGGTTTGGATCAAATCTTTGCTGTCAATAAGAACATTTGATCCAGTTACATCGCTGGTACGTTTCTCTTGGTAACCATAACTCACAATTTCATCCATCACATTATCCTGCACGAGCATGTAGATCTTATAATCAGATTTTACTGCCGTAATCTTTTCGGTAACCGGAATATAACCAATGAATGAAAATTGCATTTTGCAACCTAAAGGCACTTTCACACGAAATTTGCCATAGTCATCAGTTATAGTCCCACCTATGATTTTATATTTTTCCTTTCCTTCTGAACTAGAATCCGGCACTAAGACTGCAATGGTAACTGTTGGTAATGGACTGTCATTATCTTTGTCCAATACTACACCACTAACAACGACATCCTGTGCATAAGAATTAGATCCCATTATCGCGAACAGAATAAGTAGCAAGTAAAGTATCTTATATTTTTTCATGAATATTCAATTTTCAATATGGGTTGATTAATTACCTTCTCCAAAGTATGGGGTCCCCTCAGCAAATACAAAACTGATTTCCCAATTTCCTTTTTCATAAATAGCGAAATCAAAGGTCATCTCCGAATCCATCCTATTACCATAATAAATCAAGTTATAGGAAAAACTTACATGAGCTCTTTCTCCTGTTCTATTTGTGTAAGAGGTTGGAGTTTCGACCAAGGGGATTGGATAAGCAACTTTATAACGAATAAACTTATTAATAGTATCTTTAACCAAATCGAACCCATGCACAAGATTCTCCCATTTGGTGGTATTAAACTTGTCCGGATTAATTGGAGTATAATCCGCATTTAGAAAACGAAAAGTGATTGTGTTTACTGTATCCGGCATTTCCATGTTCTTATGAAAATACACCTGAATATCTTCGGCCGACAGATTGTAAAAACGTTGATCTTTTCGTGTAAACAACATTGACGTTGACGTTGGATTCACATACTCGATAGTCGCCAGACCTGTTTTCGGATCAATATTGGAAGGTACATAGGAAGCTTCACGCTCAGGCACTAAACGAAAATCTTTATAATATTTTAGCCCGCCGGAATTCTCCACTTTAACGTCGAACACATACCCCGGATCCGGATCACATCTCACAAATGCAGCTTTCGCATTTTCCCAAAGGATAAACTCTCCTGTATGTTTACGGATCTGGAAAAGCTGCCGGTATTCAATGTCTCTTTTGGCTTCAATTGCTTCTAATGATGTTTCAGTGCCCAAATAAGGTGTTTTCCATACTTCTACCGGAAACTGATCGCTAAGTTCCGGCGCTTCACTCCCGTCATACCTTCTCAGATTGACAATTTCATAAGTAAATGGCAATGTTGAACTTCCCGGGTTAAAATTACCGGTCATCAGTGTGTTTTTTCCCAATTTGGGTCTATATAAATACTGGGAGAACCCTACTTCTGGATCAAACGCATCTTTTGTCTCAGGCAAATATTGATCGACACATGAAACGAAAAACACAGTTAAAATCAGCAGTATAAAGTGTCTGGAATATCTTAGAAAATAGTTATTCATATCCTAAATTTTTGAAATCAGCAATAAAATCGTCATACCCAAAAAAATGGCCAGTCGTAATCACATGAATGATTCCATTTGTTGCATGGATGTCAATTGTTCGGGTGTAAGTTGAAATCCAATCTGATTCAAGAGTCGAACCATTCATGTCACTAAAAGCCAGCCTCTGGTTTCCACCCTCCAGTATACCGGAAGCAGGCATTTGTTCGTACTTAGCATTCAATTCATCTTCATACTTGAAACTTGTCATCACCATACCATTTGTATTAATCTTAATTTTTTCGGTATCGATCGATTCATTGAATATATATTTACAAGTCATACGTTCAAGTTGAGAACGATAATCAAAGTTCCGGTAAATAAAGCTTGTATCAGCAGGGATAATTGTTCCATCAGGTAACATTTCTGCTGGAACAATCAGCGTGTCTTCAACTGTGAATGGCTCTATCATCAGGTCTTTCAGAAATACAGGAGGTCGCGACATATCTGCTCTGAAATTTCCCAGTGCGGTAATTGCGGTTTTAAAACAAGTATTGGGCACAGCGAAAATTGTTAACTCAGAGCTTTCCTCCAAAGATGCTCTAAAGCCGGGAATACTGTCAATGACAAAAAGCATGGAGTCGAACTGTAATTTATTTACCAGATCGCCTTCCTCCAAATAATCCAGAACAGTACCGTTGTATCGATTCATTCCAACCACATTTTCGGAATAGGGGCTGTCATAATCTCTACATGAAACCAGGCAGCAGAACAGCAAGGTAAAACCCAATAAGGATTTAATTATTTTTTCCATAAGTTTAGTTTTTCAAACTTTTAATTTTGCCAATAACTATTTTGAACTAGAAGAGAGTTACTTCTCAATATATCCTGAGCGACGGGCCAATAAATCCCTCCATTCTGAATTAATGCCCTTAACTCAGGGTTGTCGCCAACAATTTTCTGATATCTGATCTGATCGTACCAGCGCCAACCCTCACCGATTAATTCACGTCTTCTTTCATCAAAGATTTCTTTCAATAACACCATTTTGTCATCATTTAAGTCTTCTGTATACCGAAGAACACGTAAGCCTCTGGTTGAGCGGAGTGTGTTAAGAATCGACAGAGCATCTTCAGGATAATTTAAAACAACTAATGCCTCGCTTCGCAATAGCGCAATCTCTTCAGGACGGCTAAAAATGAGTGATGAAGCAAAAATTCCATAATCACCGTTACTTTGCCCATCCTTAACTACCTTTATTTTACTGAAAATAGGAACAGGCATATTGATATCATAAAAATAGTTTGAACGATAACGCATGTTTATAGTATCCATCCCAAATCGCAAATCACTAATCTCTGGAAACATTGTCAGAATCGTATCCATCGGGACATAAACATCAGGAAAAGATTTTTGCACTATCGGGTAAGCCAGGGTCAAATCCTCGATATGTCCAGATTCAGATGTTTCGCGGTTTTCAAACCCAAAACTGAATCCCAGCAATCTGGAACTGCTTTTTACTGAAAATAAACCTGTAGGAGATGTCAGGTCTTCAACTAAAGTATAGGTAGCTTCAACTTGTTCCAAGTTATTAAGTATAAACAAAGTGTAGGCATCAACATCTGTATAATTTCCTCTCCATGCTGCAATGTGAGCTAAAACTACTGCTGCTGAAATCTTTGTAAACAATTCACCCTGCCAATAATCATTATTCTGCCCGTAATAGCTCTGGGGAGATACCCCGTAACGAAATGGTAAATCATTGATCACCGCTCTCAATTCACTTTCAGCATAGTTTAAAACTTTTGTGGCTGATGACTGTGAAAATTCAGGAAATTTTCCGTTATCATATGAATTTGTAACTAACGGAACATCTCCCCATACGCGGGCCATATAGAAATACAGGAAAGCTCTCAATGCACGAACCTGGGAGATATCATATTTAAGGTTTATTTCAGAGTATTTAATATCTTTCTCTACAACCTGTGGGGCATTCTCAATAAAAGCAGCAGCGGCATTAATTGCTGCATAAAACCGGCGCCAATTGGACACATTCTGTATTAGCTTGCTTGCCCCACCTAAGTCATTATTGATTACCGACTGCAGATCTTCTCGTTTATAGGAAGCAAAATCACCGGAACGCAATTCACCGAAAACCCAATGCGAATTATTCTCAGCCAAAGCGGTACGGGTTAACCCGTAAACCCCCATAAATGCGCTACGTACATCTGCAAAAGTATTCCATTGCTGTGTCTCAGCGGCAGCATTGTTAACTTGACTTTCATCCAAGAAGTTGTCGCACGAGCTCAGGCTGATGGTCAATCCGATCATCATGAGGAAACCTAGTACCCCTGACGTGCTTAGTTTATGTAATACATTATTATTCATACTATTTCACGGTTATTATAATGTAAGTTTAAAGCCCATTACAAATGATCTCGGGATAGGTAAAGAATACCCAGTGTAATACCCGTTAAAATTTACTAATTCTGGATCATCACCACTAAAATCAGTGAATGTTAGCAGATTATTAGCAACAAAATAGAGATATGCATTATTCTTGTCAGACTTCTTTTTGTTGAATAATTTAAAGTTGTACCCTAACGATACTGTTCTTAATTTGACGTAAGAAAGGCTTTCCAGAAAAATATCCTGATCCTGACGGTATGGGTGAACTTCACTTAAAGGATTGTAAATCGGATAATTATTTTTATCGTTTGTGTATTGCCAGAAGAAAATTTCCTTAACAGATTTCAACGAATTTTCATTATCCAAGGTCATAAAATCATAGCGCTGAGATGAACGAACATTTAAGGCATCGTGGCCGCCTGCAAAAAACAGATGAATATTCAGGTCAAAACGTCCATATCGGAATCGATTGTATAATCCTCCGTAAATCGGTGGGGTTGAATGTCCTTTTAATATTTTATCATCAGAATCAATCAAACCGTTTCCATCCACGTCTGACCATTTCGGGTCGCCGGCACTAAAACTAACACCATCTGTACTTAGAAGTCTTCCATTTGAATTAACAGGGATTTCGCTGGCATCGTTGTAAATACCTTCGTTCTTAAGTACCCAGAATTGGTCAATCGACCGCCCCACCTCTAATAAACGGTCATCTATTGCCAGTTGAGTTAATCCATTTGGCAACTTTATTAATTTATTTTCGACGTATGTAATGTTAAAATCAGCATCCCAGTTTAATCCGTTGCGATTTGACAAAATTATACTACCAATATTCAGTTCGACACCACGGTTGTTCACCTGCATTCCGCTACTGAACTGATCTTTATAGCCCAATTCTTGAGGAACTGCTATTCGAGCCACCAGGTCTTTGTTCTCCCGATTAAACACGCTCATTTTAAAGTTCAAACGATTATCCCATAAGCCGGCTTTCAATACCAGGTTTAAACAATCGGAATAAGGCCATCCCATATCGTAACCGATCCATCCCTTTGTGTATGGTCTTGTAATAGCCGCAAATCCACTATATGAAGGAATAATAGTCTCATCCTCCCAGCTTAGCTCCATTGAAGTATACTGCGGACCAATGGAGTACTGATTGGTGTACAATAGCTTTGCCAATCGTGACCAAGAAACACCAATATTCAAGTCCGATAGCGTTTTAGAATCATTCAAGAAATGATTTTTAAGGTTCCATGTGGCACCAACACTTGGCGTAAACAACCACCTGTGATCAGGTTGTACCTCCGAAGATCCATCGTAACGAAGTGTTAAATCCAAGTCAAAAATATTGTTATAGGAATAATCTATAATTCCAGCGAATGACATCAAACGGGAATTCTCGTTGTCAATATACCGATATATTACATAGTTGCCGCTACTGCTACTTTTATTATAATCATTCGGGCCATCGAACGCCCGCGCATAGTTATAATGGTAAGTATCATTAGTAAGCGATGACATTAACTCCAGATTCAGTCTATGCTTTTCACCGAGCTTAGGATAATATCTAAAATGGTTGTTCCAAATAACACGTTGGTTATAGCCACTATAGTTTGACACATAATTAACAGATTCGAGAATTGTCGAAGGATAGAATACTCCCCGAACATTATCAACATAATCAAAGGACAAATTAGTTCCAAAGTTAAAATTCCCTCTATTCGCATTTAAATTTATATAGCCTTGAATGACATTGGTGGTATTATCATCCAACGCTTCACCATAGAAATCTGTGAATTTTTCATATGCATTTTTGGACGAGCCAATTGGAGTTGACAAATCCGGCAAATATTCCATTTCAGCAAACCGATCAGCAAAATTACGATTGCGATCTCTTGTCGTCGATGAACCACTCAACATATAATTCAGCTCAACCCCTTTCAAAGGGGTCATATTCACAAACAGCCCCACATTCACTTTCTGAAGAGAGGTTTTATCTGCATTCCCTGCATCTCCAGTATAACCAGCAACAAAACGAAAATTAGCACGTTTTGCTCCACTGGTTACAGCCACGTTCATATTATACTTGGGAGCATTTTGATAATAATCATCTGCCCACTTGGAATCACCAAAGTAATCAGGGTTAGTTTCATCTCTCAAATAATCTGGAAACGTGCGTTCGCTTTCCGGAATATCATATTGGTTAAAAAATTTATTACGAAAGCTCTTTTCATAGTCCCCGTTTGCCGGATTAATATGCCTCGGAGCAGTAACCATTCCAACATAGGTGTTAATTTCGACTTCCGTCTTTCGGGAATCACCATTTTTGGTAATAATCCAGATCGCACCATTGGCTGCGAGTGGGCCTAATCTTGCCAAATCCGCAGGATTAGTAATAACCTCAATTGATTCGATATTATTAATATCGATAGTCGACAACAAATTCGTGGCTGGCCCTATAGGATTCATATCGTATTGCTGGATATCAAAGGCAAATGGATTGTTTTGAGTTAATGGTATCCCGTTTAAAAACACAACCGGTTGAGATCCCCGTACGTCCCTCTCCAAAAATAACGGATTGGAAATCCCCCGCATAAAAATATTTTGGTTAACACCAGGCTCACCACTTGTTTCCTGTATAAATACACCAGAAGCATTCCCCTTTAATAGCTGTTGTACAGAGATAAATGGGGGTAAAATCCGGGTAAAATAATCCAGTTTTTCACTACTTCGTGAAAACGAATTAAGATTTAAGTCTATTCCTCTTTCTCCGTTCTTATTGTGAAGAACTATAGTATCCGCATTTTCTGACATTGAGGATGACACAGAATCCAGTTCTTGCACGACTCGACATCCAGAAGAACCAAGAGACGTATGACTTATGACCCTACAATGGTTGTTCCCTAAAATCCAAGGTGAAATGGAAAGCCCCTGCAAGGTTAAACAACCACAAATAAGCCAGTGAAATCTTTTTTTCATTCTATCAGCTTTAGTTAAGTTTGAGTTAATAAAGAATTTATTTCGTCGTCAAAATAAGTGGTATTCCCAATGCTTCAAGGGGGGGATTTCAATAAAATAACGGGGTGTTTTCTTTGAATTGTCAAAAATTCAGATAAAACTCCGATACAATCAAATAAAAAACAAAACACTACATCACAACATCTTAGTCAATCATAAAACGGATTTTAAGAACATTCTCCTCATGTATAATAATTGACCAACTCCCGTTTTTAGTTTTCAAAATTTAGTAAAAGGCTTAACTGTCCGTCATTAGGAGATGGATCTGATTGAGGAAGGAAAGCCCTTGGTGTCATATTGGCCAGCAATACTTTTATTATCGTGCTGATTTTGTAATAAATAAAATTGCATAGTTCGTACATACGTTCTTTGTTTAGTGTTTTTACCCCACTTTCAAGCAACAGCCTTGCGTGCAGGGACGAAAGCGATGAGTAGATGATACTCATCGCTATTGTCAGTATGGCCAACATGCTCTGTAAGCCTTCGAATGTTTTGACTTGGATGTCTTCCAGGTTGTAACATTCCTTGATATGCCGGTGGTACTCTTCTATTTTCCACCTAAAACCATAGGCTGTAAATGCTTCTTTGATTACTTCAACGATGCTTTCTTTTGGGGAACGTGTCAGTAGCCAGCAATATCAGCCCTTGGCTCTTTTGGTGACAACAAGCCAAAGATCATGCACCTTGCCCTTGATTTTATATTGAATCTTTATCGCCCCGCATTCATAGACCACAACTGGCGCTTCTTACTTTTCTGTATCCTTGTAGCCGTTAATTCATGAACAACGGCACTTTCTGGCTTATTTTGTTCACGGCCATTTCTTCGCCTTTGTAGATCAGCTTTGTGGTTTTCTTCAGGCGCAGGTTAAAGTTGCCTTCGTTGGCAATAATGAAATCCCTGCAAATAGGCCGGTCCATTCCCCGGTCTAATATTTTTGTGACATCTTTGTTAATGATTGCCTCTACTTCGCCCATTGCCTCAAGAACCTCCTTGTTCTCGCTTTTTGCGCCATGGTCAAAACTGTAAAGCTTATTGTACAGGGGAGTCATTTCCCGGTCTTTGCTAAAGTGGACAACATTCATCAGCCAATAGCCAAGGCCAATGGTTCCTAAAGCGCTTGGTCGTCTGGCCCAACGAGATCGTATCGCAAATGCCTGTGGCTATTTTATTGACCAATACTGTACCGGTCTTGAGTATCCCGGTGGTCATTTCCCTGATACATCGGGCTTCCGGTTTTGTTAATTGACCCTCAAGCTTAAGAAAATAGCGACTGATCTTGTTCTGTACCTGTTTTGTTAATACTTTTGACATGAGCTGGTTTTTAGAGATTATTTGCTTTTGTTTACACAATAAAAATAACCTTTCTAATCCAGATTTCCTCATAGACAAACACCTTCAAATCCCCGATATGACTGGATTGTAGAACTTATTCAATCCAATTTTCGGGAGATGGCCAATTTATAACAAAAGCAAAAGAACCTGAATTGGAGAACAGAGAAACAAATCTAACATGAACAATACATTACGGAATTTTATATTACTGATTTTATCTTTTTTATTTGTCGTGCATCATTCTTTTGGCGATGAACAACAACTAGCTAATACTCGGTTTATCTATCTCGGAATAGAAGATGGGTTGTCAAATAACTCAGTGACTTCGATTTATCAGGATGAAAAAGGTTTTATTTGGATTGGAACGTTTGACGGATTAAATCGATTCGACGGCTATGACTTTAGGTTGTTTCGAAATCAACCCGGGGATAAATCGACCTTAATTCATAATCGAGTTGTCAGTGTTTCTGGAGTAGATGATGAAGTTTGGGTGGGGACGAAGCGAGGGCTTAGTGTTTTCGATTATGAAACGGGAAAGTTCTCGAAAGCTTTTTACGCAGACCCGGTTAGTGGTGAGCTGGATACCCTCGCTTACCCTGTGAATGAAGTATATAAGCATGGAGGAAAGATATTTGTGGGCACAGCGGGAAGAGGTCTACTTGTTAGGGACGGCAAAAATGGATTCTGTAAAAAAATAGAGCTGCCAGGAGGCGATGATCGATGGAACTATCACGTTCAAGGAATTGATTCTGCCTCAAATGGAGAGCTTTGGCTCTTTGTTCAAGGAATAGGAATTACCAAGCTTGATGATAAAAATCAGCAATTAGAAATAGTGTACACCGGAATTAAAAGTGGGAGGTGCGTGACCTTCGACGACGAGGGAAATTTCTGGGTCGGTCTAGACAATGGGTTGCTAAAATATAATTTAAACGATCGAACAAGTTACGTTTTTTCGCAAGAAGATGTTCGTTATCAATTTAGTGATATTCTTTATCTAAAGGACAGACAGCAAATTTGGGCAGCCACTGATGGAAATGGAATTGTAGGGTATGATCTTAACGTGAAGAAATTTTTCTCGATTGACAAAAAATCGACAGATAATAAACTCTCCAGTAATTCTATTTATTCGATGTTGCAGGATCAAGAGCAACGGATTTGGTTGGGTACTGTTCGCGGAGGAATTAATCTGCTAGAGAATCAAAACAATTTGTTTCAAACCATCGAAGCAAATGAAAGGGTGAAGGGAGAAACGCTACCGAGTAATTTTGTTCAAGCTTTCTGTGAATATGAAAACAACCAGGTATGGATAGGAACCGATGGTAATGGAGTTAGCTTATGGGATATCAATAACAATAAGTTCGTCAATTTTAAGCATCAGGATGATAATCCGAATTCGTTGCCTGGTAACTTTGTTACAAGTATTAAGAAAGGACCTGGTGGCTATTGGTTTGCGACATATGGTGGAGGCATTTCCCGTTTTGACGAGAAGAGTAACGGATTTATACGCTACGATCTTTATGATGGGGTGCATAATATCTATCATCGAAATATTTGGGTTTTATTTGTCGATTCCCAAAAGAATCTGTGGGCGTGTTCTTCAGATCGAAATGGGATGTTCAAATATAACCAATCTGCTGATATATTTGAATTTATAGACCTTCGACTCAATGGGATTCTTGCAGTTGCTGAAGATGCTCTCCATAATATGTGGATAGGGACATTCAACGAGCTGGTACGTTTTAATCCTCAAACAGGAAAACAGGAAGACATCAAAATGGATTGTCCGGTTCGAGCGATTTTGCCAATTAATAAAAACATGATTCTTGTTGGAACAGAGGGCGGAGGATTAATGGAATATGATCCCCTGAGTAAAGAAAAGAAAGTGTTTATTGTTCAGGATGGTCTTTGTAATAACTCGGTGTTAAATATTATTGCTGATGATTATGGCTATTATTGGATGAGTAGCTATAACGGAATTTCCAAATTTGACCTTTCAACAGAGAAATTTACCAATTACTATGACTCGGATGGTCTGCAAAGTAATCAGTTTTCGTACAATGCAGGATTGAAGCTTTCGAATGGAAAAATTCTATTTGGAGGAATAAAAGGTTTTAATATTGTAGATCCAGGTGTAACACCACCACAAACACCTTTCCCCGATTTACAGATTACAGAAATTAAGGTGAATAATTTTCCACTGGAAAGAAGTGGTATGTCAGCATCAATGATCGAAAAGCTGGAGCTACCCAGCGATCGGTCAATGTTGACAATTAGCTATGTGGGAATTGAATATTCTCATCCTGATAAGATATCTTATGCCTATTTTTTGGATGGTTGGGATATGGGATGGCATTATGTGGGAAGTTCAAGAGCTGCTAATTATTCAAAACTTCGCGAAGGGGACTATGTTTTTAAAATAAAATCAACCAATGCCGAAGGAAATTGGAATGAACATTTTTTCGAGCTGCCAATTCTTATAACACCTCCGTGGTATAGATCAAACCTAGCATATTTTTTCTATTTTGTTTTTGTTATTGCAATTGTTTGGCTGATTCATACTTATAGAAAGAATCAGAACATGTTAAAATATGAGATCCAACTTTCTACTGAAAAAATTAAACAAGAAAAAGATCTAAGTGAAAAGAAACTGAATTTCTTTACAGCTGTTTCTTACGAGTTTCGATTGCCGCTCACAGTGATAATTAATCCTTTGAAAGATATGCTTTATGGTGGCAAGATAGAACCAGGTGCCTTAAGTGTTGCTTATCGCAGCTCTCGGCGTTTGCTAAATATGGTCGACCAGCTTTTGATGTTCCGTAAGATTGAAAGCGAAAGAACCCAAATGAATATTCAAAAGTTTGATATTGTTGAACTTAGCAAGGATGTATACTCCAGTTTTATAACTCAGGCTAAAAGTAAAGGGATTGACTATCGGGTTACCGTTTCGATTGATCAAGCATTTATTTACGGAGATCGTCAAAAACTTGAAATTTGTTTGTATAACCTGTTGATAAATGCATTCAAGTTTACGGATCTAAAAGGAGGGCGTGTTGCCTTAAATGTTAAGAAAGACATAGAAAACAATGAACTGGTTATTCAAGTTTCGGATAATGGGATTGGTGTAAGAGACAATGAGAAATTATTAATTTTTGATTTGTTTTACCAATCTTCTGAACTGAAATCAAGAAATTTGGAAAAAGGTTTTGGCATTGGATTGTACATTGTGGATATGTATGTTCAGCAACATCATGGATCAATTAAATGTATTGACAACGGTACCGGCGGCTCGATATTTGAAATTCGTTTAAAAGAAGGTAAAGAGCACTTTAGAGAACACGAGATAAGTCAGGAAGATCAGGACGAATCCGTGTTGCATTATTCAGGAGTGGAAGGAGAAGATCATGGACCACCAATTTTTATCGACGATATAGAAAATGAGGAGACAGATGGGCTATTAGCCGGAAATACCATCCAATCAGAAATTTTAGTGGATAAAAGATATATTCTGATTGTTGATAATGACCAGCCAACAATCCATTATATGAAAAAGATCCTGGTTGACCAATGCGTTGTACAAGACGCAAGAAATGCAACAGAGGCTTTAGAAATGATTAAAAAATATCAGCCAGATTTAATTATCTCTGATGTGCTGTTAGATGATGTAAGCGGGATTGACTTTTGTAAGACGATCAAAACAGCTCCGGAAACCCAACATATCCCGGTTATTCTTCTATCGGCCGCTGTTTCAGAGGAAATAAAATTAAAAGGGATTGAAGAAGGAGCAGATGATTATTTAACAAAACCATTCGATCCAGATTACTTGAAAGCTAAGATTAACGGGATATTTAAGAGACAAGAAATTTTGCAGGGACGATTGTTAAATTTGGTCACCTTGAATTCTTCAGATTTGAAATTATCAGATCAGGAAAAAGAGTTTCTCGATCAGGTTGTCGAATTCATAGAGAGTGATCCAGAAGGATTTAATATGACAAAATTGGCAAACAATCTTGGGGTAAGCCAATCGTTGTTATATAAAAGAGTGAAACAACTGACAGGTAAGACGACAGTTGAGTTTGCGCGCTTTGTTAGATTGAGAATGGTTGCGATGAAGCTTATTGCCTCTGATACTCAAATATACGAAGCAGCTGTGTCCTGTGGATTCAATGATCAGAAATATTTTCGTAAACATTTTCAGGATCAGTATCAAATGAGTCCCTCAGTATTTCGGAAGAAATACAAAAACAGTTTGCAGGATAAGCAATACATTATTAAGGATAACTTGTAATATTATTAGTGAAGCTAACAAAATGTAAGCATTCGCCCAACCCCGTCTTGTTTTTAAAGACAGAGCAGTGCTCTTTCAAAGTTTCTCTAAAATGTTCGTAGAACTTTGAGATTTAAGAGTTCTCAGGAATCTGGGATTTAAAATTGTGCGGCAGCAGTTCAGCCAGGTCTTTACTGTAATCGTTGTCATAGTGGTGAACGTTTTCCAGGAAAAAGACCATCCAGTCTCAGAAGTTCACCCAGGCAGCTTTGCAACAGCCCATCATGGAATAGATAACAGCCGCATTCTCCGCAGCACTGTCGCTACCGCAAAACAGCCAGTTCCCGAGTTTGACAGGTAAAAGTTAAAAACCCTCTGTACCCCCTGTAAATACTGGTGTTATTTTCTTGATTTTGAAAAGTGTAGTGGACAGTTTTTTACTTGTCCATTGTTGAGCCAACTGATTTTCATAGGTTTGGATAAAGAAAATGTATCCGACATGTATATCAGGGTCACTACCAATACCAAAGGCACACGGCATACTATCGCCTGGTGGAGTCTTATCGTGATCAGGGAAAGGTTAAACAACGTATACTTTTATCTCTTGGCCGGGTTGACGATGGGAAGGTGGAACAATTGGCAGAGGCGATTAGCAAACACACTGATAAGATTTCTGTTTTCAACATGGCCAAAGATGTTGATGTAAACGATACTTATGTCTTAGGCCCACTCTTGGTTCTTGAGCGTCTGATGACCGAACTGGGTTTATCCGGTTGCCTGTCCATCCTGCAAAGCAAGTACGAAAAACTTCAGTTCAATTTGAAGAAAATCATTTTCACGCAACTATGTTCCCGTTTTGTAAAACCAGTTTCCAAACTCTCGTTATACGACAACTGGCTTGGTCGAATGTACCCGGGGTTGGTAGAACACGACATCGCAATACAGCATCTTTATCGTAGCCTCGACCTGTTATCTGAACACAAAGAGGAAATAGAGAGGTACCTGTTTTCGTATGGCAAGAACCTTTTCGATATCCATGTTGATGTTGTACTGTACGATCTGACGACCCTTCGATTCGAGAGTACCCGAACAGACACCTAGGAAGATTCAATAAAATCATCAACATTAGTTGGTTGATATTCAAAGGATATCAAATTTACGAAGAGACTAACTAGTGTCTGTCTATAAACTATAAATTGTTGATAAATGGATTTCTGTAGATTTTCGGGTCAATTCATTTTTTTGTAAATTTAACAAAAAAGCAGATGAGATTATTCGACGATTTTAAAATCAAATTTGAGCAGCCAAATTGGTCCAGAGACCTGGAGTTAGGGCTGATAGACACGATATTAGAACAGCACCCCCATTTGATTTCCCTCTTGGCGGTAGATATCACCAAAGGAGAAAAACAGCATATTTTCGGACGTAAAGATACTCCCAGTGTAGAACAAATAGTCAGGGCTGCTATTTACAAGGAATTAAAAGGACTGGAATACCGGGAGTTGGCCTATCATCAGATCGATTCGAGGATCTGCGCGCAGTTTATCAAAATTGATGAGCTTCGCCCTTTCAGTTTTCAGGTGTACCAGAAATACATTTCACAGATCAAGTCGGAGAACCTTCAAAAGGTACTCTTCGAACTGAACAAGATAGCGATCAGCGAGGGATTGAAAGATATGGAGAAGGTCAGGCAGGACAGCACGGTTGTTGAAACGAACATTCATTACCCAACCAATAACTCACTTTTATGGGATTGCATAAAAGAAGCCTACCGACTGATGGGGCATCTAAAAGAAGAAGTGGAAGGGTTGAGTTACCAGGACTACCTGAAACGGGCAAAGAAGACATACTTCGCGATCAATATCACCAAGGGAGACAAACGCCGGGATCTGTTTTACAGTCAGCTGGGAACCTATATCAAAACCATTAATCAGGTTTCGAATGTGATAAAACAAAAGCCCGAATACGGCATTAAGGGCATGGCTTTATGCATGGAATTAGAAAAACACCTGGAACTGATGGTCAAGGTACACGATATGGTTTACCTCAAGGAGATCAAAGGGGAAAAGGTACCCAATGAGGCCAAGGTTTATTCCATTTACGAGCAGCACACGAACATCATCGTAAAAGGCAGCCGGGAAGTCCAGTTTGGGCATAAGGTTGATTTTTGCAGCGGAAAAAGCAACCTGATCCTTCATTGCCAGGTTTTAAAGGGCAACCCATCGGACAAGGATTTGCTGGCTCCGGCCCTTGACACAATGATTGAAAAATATGGCAAAGTGCCCCGGGATTATGCCACCGATGGCGGATATGCCTCACTGGCCAACCAGAACCATGCCCGGGGCAAGGGTATTACCAATATCATGTTTAACAAGATTGTCGGTAGTATGAAGAATATAACCAGCAGTAAGAACATGGAGACCAGGCTGAAAAAGTGGCGAAGCGGAGCTGAGGCAGTCATATCCAATATCAAACGCGGGTACAACCTTGCGCGTTGCACCTGGAAAGGATGGGAACACTTCGCCTCTAAAGTGCTATGGAGCGCTATTGCTTACAACATCAGGGTAATGACAGCCCAGATTGTGAAGCTGGTTTAATGCCGGCCATGTTTTATTGAAAGAGTATCCTAAAACGGGAACTAATAGGACAAGTATGCAAAACAAGCAGAAAATAGAGAGAAGAACAGGTCAAAATAGGCTGAGCAAATAAAAGTGAAACAAAAATTTGTGGGAAAAGTAAAAACAGGACTTTGTTATGAAAAATAAAAACCAGAGAAACGATTATTCGGCAAATCCCTTTGGTAAAATTGCCGACTTTATGGACAGACACTAACTAAAATAATCCGGAATCCCCCCCTCTTTTAGCCTATTTTACCCCTCCTCGATTCTTGGAAATGTTCGTTATTTTGTCCAATATTTCTGAAAGGTTATTTTGAAGATATAGAAGAACAAAGGTTTAGAGATTAAACATGATTTTAAATTATTGGGTAAAACATATACGACAAAATTCAATATAAAGTATAAAAGGGAGCGTTATTAAACTATGAAAACAAAAATGATGAACAATCGAAAAAAAAACAGCTTAATGTTTGTGGTTACTGTGCTAATATCCGCATTTTTGCTTTTAAACTTGAATATTTCTGCACAAAACACCCAAAAAGCAAAAAATGGTGAGACATTAGAAATATTCAACAACAAGCTGCCGGCTGGAGCAAATTGGGTAGGCGATAAGGATTTTGTGCGGGAAGGCGGTATTAAAGTACAAGGAATCTTTGATAATTACATATACCTTCAGTCATCAGACAGTTTGGCCCAAATAGCGGGGTTGTCAATCCCAATTCGCGAAAATCCCGGACCTGGGGAGTATCGCTATTTGACCTTTGCCTGGATTAAATGGGGAGGGGGACAGGTTGGAATTCAACTTGGACATCAATTGTCTTCGAAGTTCCCCAACCAATCTGGTAAAAAACATAACTATACGTATGTTGCCGGTGAAGGTAAAGTAATTAGTGAAGGCTACGTGTTAAGCGAAGAGATCCCAGGCAATTGGACTATTACTACCCGCGACCTTTGGAAAGACTTTGGTGATTTCACCCTAACAAGTGTTTCATTTCTTTGTCCCACTCCGCGGGATGCAGGGTTTGATGGAATTGCACTTGGAACAACGGCAGATGCATTCGCTTTTGCTCCAGGCGTTCTTCCGAACGAAGTAGCTGATCCCGTCGCCGTTAGTGGAGATTATGATGTGGCACTTAGCTATACTCCCGTGGCAGACAGCTCATCACACCCACAAAGCGTAGAAATCGACTGGGCAGCCCAAATAAAAGCCGGAGGATTTATGATGTATCCGTTGTATTTTATGGGTCTGTTGGCCATTGTAATCGCCTTACAGCGAATGATGACCTCACGGCAGTCTCGGATGGCACCAAAAAAACTTGGGTTCATGGTTCGCGAAAATCTTGCTCGCGGGGATATGAATGGAGCTATTCAGGCTTGCGACAAATATCCTTCAACTTTGGCTGAATCGCTACGCTTCATTTTCACACACAGAAATGCTGGACGAGAAGTCGTAAGTCAGACTGCCGGCGATATTGCAGCCAGAGATATCCGCGAACATTTGTCTCGTATTTATCCTCTTTCTGTTATTGCTTCGCTTTCGCCATTGATTGGCCTTCTCGGAACAATCGTTGGGATGATTCAAGCCTTTGGTCTCGTAGCTTTGTATGGTGACGAAGGAGGTGCAGCGATACTTTCTGATTCAATTTCGAAAGCATTGATTACAACTGCTGCCGGTTTGATTATTGCAGCACCCTCTGTTGCCGTTTATTTCATAATCAAAAAGCGAATTATGAACCTAGCTTCTATGGTTGAGGTGGAAATTGAAAATACAATAACTGAGTTATATTTAGGCAAAAGTTCTACTGATGAGCTATCGACAGCTAAAAGTAAGGAGGATCAACATGCGCATATCGTTTGATGAGGATGACAAGGTCGATGTTCAAATGTCTCCATTGATTGATTGTGTTTTTCTGCTTCTGATTTTTTTTCTGGTAACCACCATGATGAAAAAATGGGAAATGCAGATTCCAATTTCTCTTCCGCCGATAACATCAAGTCTTTCAACAACACGATCCGGACAGGATGCGGTAATTATTGCCGTTGATGAAGACGAAAATATATACCAGGTGTTGGATCATGATGCCTATTCGGGGCGTAATGATTTTGTACCAATTGATGATTTAACCGCCTTTCTGAATGATCTTCGGAGTCGGGAGGGGACAGATGTCGCTATTGATATAGCGGCTTATCGGACGGTTTCTGTTAAATCCGTAATAGATATATTTGATAAATTTCAACTACAAGGATTCACGCATACGCGTGTACGTCTGGGGAGTAAGCCAAATGAACCTACCATTACAGAATAATGAAGACGAGCCGGAAGTATCTATGTCGCCGTTGATCGACTGTGTATTTCTACTGCTGATTTTTTTCCTTGTCTCAACTATGACAAAGGTAAAAGATAAGGATATTGCCATTGATTTGCCTACGTCGGAATCGGCTATAAAACTGAAACCTGATGATAAACAGGCTATAGTTGGGTTGGACAAAGACGGAAATTATTATTGGGACGGACAACGGTGTTCAACCAATTTTTTACTTGAACAGCTGCGGACGGTCTGTGTTTCAACCCCGGAACGACGCATACGGATCGATATGGACAAAGATACTCCGTTTGGCCGCTTTGTTGAGGTCATGGATGCTTGTCAGTTTTACAACCTTAGTAATATCGGGATACGAACTTATGACGAAAACTACAACAAAAACTAGCAGAACTGCAGTAATTCTTTCCTGGGCGGTCACATTAATCGGATGCATTGTGCTGGTGCTGTTTCTTTGGCTTTCACCAACACCTGAAAAGGATGCAATGAGGCTTCAGGATAAATATAATAGACCAGTTCGCAACGTTGATCGAAAAATTAAGAAGGAACAGTCGCAACGAGCCCTTCCAGCTAATTATGCCCGGCAACTAGTTAAGCAGTCCGAAGTACTTATTAAAAAAGATCTTGAGGCTCGGCTGAGAAAATTCCAGGCGATGTCTGAAAAGATGAGACAGCGAAAAAACGGGCTGCTGGATCAAGTTGAAAAAAGAAAACTGCCACCTTCGGCACCGGACGATGCTAATAATACTTCAGCAGCACGCAACATTCCGCGAGCGGGAAATCCAGCGCTTGCCTCGAATCCTACCGTGAAGGATTTGTATGACATGCTAAGGCAATATGAAGTTGAAATTCAGAAAAGCCATCTGGCTTCCATTGCTGCAAAACAATCCTTATCAAAAGGGCTTTCCTTTCCTGAAGTGTATAACTCGTTACAATTAGGATCATCTTTGATGCCCGATTTTAATGAGCTGATTCGCAATCAGACCAATGGGCAAGACTGGAATCGCTCTTTGAGTAGCAACGCCAGTGGTGATCTGGCAATCAATAACACGGCAGATCTTAATAATTACCGTGGCTTACTTGGCCAAACCTCTCGTCAGGCAGGCCTGGCCGGAGCACGTTTGGAAAGTTTATTCGGTGCTCCCCGACCTGGTGGAAACAAACCTCCCGGTGGAGCCAACACTCAGGGAGGTGGAAATGGAGATGGAGGTATGGGGGTAAATTATACCAACAACGAAAACCGGAATCCAATGAATTATTATCAACCCAGGCTCGACCAAGACATGGTGAAGGCGCAGGCACTCCCTGGGCGACGTTTTTCGAAGACGGCAGAGCGTAAAGGATGGTTATACATTAATACGTGGTATATGATCGGACCGTGGGAGAATTACGGGAGGGGTGATTTTGCCATTGTGCACCAACCTGAAATTTCCATTGATTTCGATGCTGTATACATGGATGGGCAAGTTGGAGGGGGAATCGCAGAAACAGACTCCGATCCACTAATGATTGTTGGTGATGAAATTGAACTTGACGGAACACTTCGCTGGAAATTCATGCAAAGTGAATCGATGCACAACACCGTTCCTGTTACTACCGATCATTCAACCTATTATGCCTATACAGAGCTCTATTTTGACGAAGCAGCGACCATGCTTGTTGCTATTGGAACCGATGATAGCGGTCGGGTATGGATTAATGGGAAGGATGTTTGGCAGGACAAAGGTTCCAGTTGGTATCACATTGATGAGAGCATCACCCTGTTCCAATTTCAACAAGGGTGGAATAAAGTGCTTGTCCGGTTGGAAAACGGCGGCGGCGGTCCTACAGGATTCAGTTTCCTAATTTGTCCCGAAGAATCAGTAAATAGTACGATGCTAGACAAGTAGATAGATCATTATATTTTTGATTAGTTTTAGAAGAATGAAGAGGCTGTCCTGAAAGGACGGTCTCTTTGCTATGCGGTAATCTTTAAATTTCCAGAATCATTGATTTAGTCCAGTTCTGTGGCCTTTGAAAAACGAATTGTAAGATAATCCGAAAGCATTGCAGGGCGGAAGAATGAGCAAAGCGCTGGCTCCTACACTCTCTTTATGCGCCCACCATCTGTTGTAATATGAATTATCTTTGGGCGGTAACCTTTTATCTGTAGATCTAAGTCTAATATATTTCCAGGCGAGGAGTCAGCTTTGTTTTCATGGGTGTTTAAAGAATCCATAGGTGTAAAAATCTGCTTTTTTACACTTTCAGTTTGAATGTTTTGCTGTTTCTTTCGGGTACTTGCAAATGATGAGAAAGCAGATGCATCGAAAAAAAATCCGGTCAACAGAAGGGTTAGTAAAAAGATGAGATTTGTTTTCATACGTAAGTAATTTGTTTTTAATAGTCAAGCCTGAAAAACCTCCAGTTTTTGTATGAGAAGGATTTTTCTTATGAACCGGATTTGATTTTCAATCCAAATATTTAGTTTAAAAATGAAGACAAAAAGTCCTTCTTTAACTTTTCGGAGCTTTTTCTTCAAATTGAAGCCGGTTGCGGCCAATATGGTATTGATCTGGTCACCAATAACCCCGGCGAGGAAGTTTCTCTCCATTCGGTGATCGTGTTTGACATGGCCGATAATTGGCTCAATGCCAGCCCGTGCCCGGAAACGCTTTCGGACTTTTTGTTTCTGGTAAGCAGTGGATGATGCTTTCAATTTCCCGGGAGTACATATCTCGGTTTCATCAATGGCCTTCCGTCCCCTGTACCCCCTGTCGACTATGGCAACCCGGGGAAGTTTTCCTGTCAGGCGTTCTATCTGGTCTAGTTGTGCATCCAGGGTATGCCCGTCGTACGGGTTCCCTTCAAAGGCCATCGCCCCAACGATGATCCGTGAGTGTTTGGTGACGACCAATGATGATTTGTTCCCAAATTCATATTTCCTGGCCTCTTTCCCTTTGGCGATACAACTCACCGAAGGCTCGTGGAGGCTGTAGATTTTGTTTTTGTCCGAACGTTTCTGCTGTAGTACAAGCTTGAAGATGATCAGGTCTTTTTCATAGGCCTGCTTCTGTCCGCTGCTCAGTTTCCTTTCAATGTCCCGGACAACCCTTCCGGCAATGGTGTCTATCTTTCTTGCCGCTGCGTTGGCCTTCTTCCTGCGTTTGGGATGTTCCCGGAACCGCTGGTCGATCATCAACTGCTTCAAGGTACGGCGGTAGCTCTGGCGGAGCTTGATCCCTTCTTTTTCCGCAATGCCCCAGCACTTTTCAATGATTTTCTTTCGCAGCTTGGCATCTGTAGGATAGGTGATGTTCTTTTCCTGTACTGTGGTGTCGATGCACACTTCCGCTTCTTCGACCTCTTTTTTACTGAACAGGTTGATCGACAATTTCAACAGCTTTTCGGCACCTTCCTCACCAATCCGTTTGCGGAACTTGATCAGTTCGGTCGGGTCAAATGGCTTTTCGTGCTGAAAAAAGGTTTCTCCACAGAAATATTGCCAGTAGGGGTTTTCCTGCCAACGCTCGACAACCGATTCATCACTGTGGCTGAACATCATTTTCAACAGCAAAACGCCCACAATCTTTCGGATGGGGATGGATGGGCGCCCGTTGTCAGGACAATAATAGCTACTGAACCCATCTTCCACCGATTGCCAGTCGATCTGTTCGGCCAACCGGCACAATTCGTGCCCTTTATTGATAAACTGGGTCAGTGGCACCTGGAAAATATTCATTTGTGGTGACTTGTCTCTTTTTCCTATCATTTTGCAAGCTTTTTCCCCAAAATACATATAACCTTGCAATTTAAACCAATATAAAATCCATAGTTTTAAACAAATTAATGTTGATTATCAACTTGTTGAATACTTTATCATGGGAGACTTAATAGGTCGTATGGAACTCGCATGTCATATTTTCATTCGTGTTTTCCGAAGTGTCGGGACAAGTAGTGATTCTCTGTAATCATGATCGTTTCATATTGTATATTTGTTTTCGTAGTAAAAAGTAAGCACGGGCAGCCTCGGCTTTGCTGCCCGTGCTTGTTGTGCTTATTCTGACATTTCTTTTTGTTCTTTTATTTGTTCCTCCAGTTGTTTCCGCAACTTGTCGTCTTTAATTTGCATGACATTGTATCTGAATTTCTTTATATGACTCTTGTCCGCCGATCCTATATCGAGGGCATATCCTCTTGAGCCAATCATAATATCGTAAACTTCCCCGGTATTAGCCGAAATTGTAACCAGGTTACCGGGAAAAAGCTCAAGGTATAATTTTGGCCCCCAGCGGAGTGTTTTGTGGTAACTATAACGGTACGAAAGTTCGTCCTCGTCGGGTAAATCTCCTTCCTTAAAGAGTTTGTAGTAAGCTTCCTGATTGGGATCGTAGCTAAACCTGACCTGGTAATAACGGTTGTTTGCCTGGTCTACATGTTCTTGAATCAGTGGCGGGGCAACATTCGGCCCTTCGCGATAGTAACAAGGGGCAAAAGTTAGCATGGTCAGTTTTCCCTTGGCAATTATCAGGGCTTCCTGGTCGCATTCGTCCAGTTCGGTGAAGGGCGTTTTTTTATAAAGGGCTATAATCTTGCGTTGGGCTTTTTTTACCGAGTCCTGTTGTTCCGGGCTGAGGTCGAAAGGGGAATGTTCAAGTGTAGGACCCCAATCGAATGTTTCGGATACAGGCACTTCCTGAACTTGCCGCTGTCTCTGCAAGTCCTCCTGGGTGGCATTCCACAGCGAATCTTTAAAAGCTTGCATAATGGAATCGCGGAACATTTTGGCCTCTTCGGGGGTCATCTGTTTCATCAACTCCTTGTGGTTTTCTTTGATAATCGGTTGTATTTTACCTATAGACTGAGCAAGAGCAAGTTGGATGTTTATTGCCAAAAAGACGATCAATAATAAAAAGATATTCGTTTTCATAAATTTGTTTTTTAAAATTAATAATGTTTTGTTTATTCCGGATTTATACGGATTTGGACGCCACAATCGTAAATTTTCATAGCTGCGTTTTTGTCGTGGCCACCTCTTAAAAATCCGTTGTCATCTAAGCCCTCATAATAGTCTAATATCAACCACGTATGTAGAGAAGAATTAGCTCCCGGTACATCTATATCTTCAGATGGTCCCGGTATCCGTTTTGTATCATAAGAGCACTCTGTAAGTGGGGGATGGGTGTGGAACGAGGCAAGAATATACTTACCTGTTTCAGTTGGATCTGAGTCAAAACTAGCTTCCCCTCCGGTAATCGTTACATGTGCTTCACTCCCACAATTTGATGGTGACCCGTGAGATATATCTCCCAAATAGAGTCTTTCATCTTCATCAAGTCTCAAGTAGATATAAAAGCCGTACTCCATCCGCTGGCTAACCGCATCGATCGAGTTTTCTTTAGCTTGTTCAATTTGTTGCTGTACCTCGTCTTCGTCAATGTATTCATCCCAATCGGGCCATTTTGCCGCTAGGTACACCGAGTTTGAAAAGACGGGGACAAGATTGATATTTTTAATAACTGTGACTTCTGCACGGACTTCATATTCGCCACCCCGTTTTATTTGGTAGGCATCCGACTGATAATTTTCACCGGTGACATTACTGACGGCATCAATCGTCCAACCCTCCGAAAAGTTATTGCCGGCTTTGGTTATCTGGTACGTTAGTTGCTGCACAAACTCGATCGCTGTCAAAAGCAATGCCTTCAAATTCTGTCTCTAAATAAAATTCGCCATAATCATTCCAAAGGTCGATTTCGTTGCTGCCCGACCTGCTACGGAACGTTAAGTTTACCTGGTAGTCTGTTGCTGATTTTAGTTTCAGCATTAAATTGTTTTCGGGGAGCGGTTCCTGTTCGGAACAACTGTTGAATACCATGTGCATTAATAGCAACATCAGTATTCCTGGAGATCTATTCTTCTTCATGTATTTAAATTTAAAAGATTGGTTTTCATTTTTTAGAAGTTCCTATCCAAATTTCCGGGGGCGGACGCAGCTCCGTATCCCCCGGGCCTGACAAAATTCAGATGAAGTATTCCAAATCATGGAGAAATACAAAGCTACCGTTACGGGTAGCCTCATTTGCCTGTCTTATTTTCGACTGATGAACCTGTTCCATACCCGTTTATCGTCAAAATATTTTAATGTACAATTATGCTATCCCTTA
>Ga0163223_100038_pt1 | contig 56192 bp, 46 predicted proteins | sample MSEWel2016_02_17_2_FD_113147 | JGI IMG/M metagenome (GOLD analysis project Ga0163223, IMG submission 113147) | Subsurface microbial communities from deep shales in West Virginia, USA - MSEEL Well Study Marcellus 5H_2016_02_17 ...
CGTAGCAAGTCACAATCCCGGAGATACTTTCAGTGCAGGCACGACTACCGTAAGTTATATTTTCACGGATGGAGCAGGCAATGCCGACACCTGTTTCTTTGATGTAACCGTTGTCGATAATACTCCACCAACCTTTACTTGTAATGATATTACAGTTGAGTTGGATGAAAGTGATCAATACTCAGTTACTGAGGACGATATTGCATTAATTGTTACTGATCTGGAAGATAATTGCTCTGGCATTGACGGGGAAATATCTATCTCTCTCGACACCGAGGTATTCACATGTGCAACTCTTGGAGCGCAAACAGTGACAGTAACAGTTTCAGATGAAGCAGGAAATACAGCAACATGTGATGTGACAATCACTGTAGTTGATACCATTCCTCCAACAATTACTTGTTCTGGAGACGTCACAGCTACTATTCAATCTAACGGAACTTGCACGGGCATTGTTAGTGTTCCTTCACCAACAGTTTCAGATAACTGTGGAGTCGCCTCAGTAATAAACGACTTTAACAGTTCATCAAATGCAAGTGGAAATTATCCTGCGGGAGAAACGGTTGTAATATGGACGGTGACTGATAATAGTGGAAATACAGAAACTTGTACGCAAACAATTAACGTGATCGCCGAACCTCAGGCGATCAATGATAGCCGATCTACTCCGGAAGATGCTCCAATTACAATTTCAGTATTAGCAAACGATTTGGATTGTGATGATAATTTGGTGAATAGTTCGTTGGAAATCACCTCAGATCCAACGAATGGAGTTGTGGTTGTCAATTCAAATGGAACAGTAGAATATACACCAGGTACCAACTATAATGGATCAGATCAATTTACCTATCAGATATGTGATGCCGATGGTCAATGCGATGAGGCAACTGTTACAATCAATGTGACACCTTTAAACGATCCACCTGTAGCAGTTGATGATTTGAATAACACATTCGTCAATCAGGAAACAACAGGTAAAGTAATGACCAATGATTATGATATTGATGGAAACTCATTGTCAACCACGTTGCAGTCTGATCCTTCAAACGGAACCTTGGTATTCAATACAGATGGAACTTATTCTTATACACCAAACGCTGGTTATCTTGGGGAAGATGTTTTCACTTACCTGCTAAGCGACGGGCAAGGTGGAACCGACATGGCGAGTGTATATATTACTGTAATTAGCGATCATTCAACTGCTAATCAACCACCGGTTGCCAATGAAGATGCCTATGTTACTAAAGAAAATGTGATTGTGACGGGTAATATGCTGGAGAATGATTATGATCCGGATGGAAATCCATTGGTATTTAATAGGGAGTTAGTAGCACAGCCAGCAGTTGGAACAATTCAGGTATTTGTAGATGGTTCATTTGAATATATTCCAGAAGATGGATTTACCGGACAAGTTAACTTTACTTATGAGGTGTGTGATGATCTTAGCCCTGCGATGTGTAATACCGCAGATGTCATTATCATTATAGATCCGAATGCGAATGATAATATCACAGTTGCTGTTGACGATGGATTCTTCACAAAGGTGAATAGTAAATTAATAAGAGATGTCTCGGCGAACGACTTTGACCCTGAGGGCGATAATACAACCTATAGTTTGAAGGATGCTGCACTGCATGGAACAGTATCTTTAAATGCGGATGGGTTCTTTACTTATACACCAAACGCCGATTACATTGGTCCAGACCAGTTTTCTTATCGAGTTTGCGATGATGGAAATCCTTCGGCTTGCGACAACGCCACAGTGTATGTTAACGTTTCAGAAGTTAACCATGCACCAAATGCAGTTGATGATTGGTTTAACCGTGAAGATGAAGCCGCAAATGTGTTGGACAATGATAGCGATCCCGATGGTGATGAGCTGGTTTTGAATACAACTCCGGTTGTTGATGTAACTAATGGAAGTTTGGTTATAAACTCTGACGGAACTTATATCTATACACCGGATGAATTCTATTTTGGATTAGACTCGTTTACCTATGAGGTATGCGACAACGCACTGGTTCCATTATGTGATCAGGCAACTGTAGTTATTTTCCTTGATACAGATAAAGATGGAGCTGCCGATGTTATCGATATCGATGATGATAATGATGGTATCCTTGATGTTGATGAAGGAGACCAAACGGTAGATACGGATAATGACGGAATACCTGACAGCTTGGATATTGATTCGGACAACGATGGAATTACCGATAATGAGGAAAGTCAGGATGAAAATAATTACATCGCTCCAATAGGAACTGACAGCGATGGCGATGGTTGGGATGATGCCTATGATGATGATTCTGGCGGTACGCCAATTGTGATTGTTGATTCCGATGATGATGGTTCCGCTGACTTTGTTGATACGGATTCTGATAATGATGGAATCGATGATGCAACTGAAGGGCATGATGCAAATCATGACGGTGTTGCCGATCTAGTGCCAGCAGGAACAGATAGTGATGGTGATGGATTGGATGACGCTTATGATACAGTTGCTATCGGCGACGATCCGGTAGCAAACGTAACAGGCTCAAACGCACCGACCGACAATTCAGATGGTGATCAGGTTTCAGATTACCGGGATACTGATTCGGATAATGATGGGCTGACCGATGCTGAAGAAGTTGCACAAAGCAATGATCCGGATAATGACGGGTTGGCTAACTATCTGGATATTGATTCGGATGGCGATGGAATTACCGATAACCAGGAAAGCCAACCGGAAGGAGCTTACGTTCCTCCAACAGGTCAAGATACCGATGGTGATGGTATCGATGATGCCTACGATCCAGACAGCGGAGGAACACCTATCGCATCAATCGATTCCGATGACGATGGTGATCCGGATTATTTGGATGAAGATTCAGACAATGATTCGATCCCGGATAGTGTTGAAGCACATGATGCCGATGGTGATGGAGTTGCTGATACAAGCCCAACTGGGACAGACAGTGATGGTGATGGACTGGACGATGCCTATGATACGACAAATGATTTTAATGATCCGTTAAACGTGATAGGAGCGAATACTTCAAGTCCTAACTCTGATAATGATATTTTATCGGATTGGAGAGATATTGATGATGATAACGATGGAATATTAACATCAGATGAAGTCAATAATTCTTCGGATAACGATAATGATGGTGTTATCGATTACTTGGATATTGATTCTGATAATGATGGTATTGTTGACAATTTTGAAGGACAAAATAATTTGACCAGCTTGGTTTCACCAACAGGAATTGATTCAGATGGAGACGGATTGGATGATGCCTATGATCCAGACACCGGAGGAACTCCAATTGGATTTACAGATACTGATGGCGATGGAATTAAGGATTACTTGGATGAAGATAGTGATAATGACCATGTGCCAGATTATGTAGAAGCTCAGGATACTGATAAAAATGGTCAACCGGATATTGCTTATACAGATTCTGATTCAGACGGCGACGGACTCGATGATTCTAACGACAACGTTGCCGGTACGGGGAATGCAGGCAATTCGGTCGGAACTAATGTACCTCTTCAGGATAGTGATGGTGATGGCACACCAGATTGGAGGGACACTGATGACGATAATGATGGAATTGAAACCTCGTTGAACGAAGACGATAATGGCGACGGTGATCCAACCAACGATGACTGTAATTATAATGGTATCCCGAATTATCTGGATGAAGAATCCTGTGATTTATTAATCCCCAACGGATTCTCTCCAAACGGTGATGGTATTAATGATTACTTCCGGGTGAGAGGAATCTACCAATATCCAAATGCAAACATTGAAATCTATAACAGGTGGGGTACGAAAGTCTTTGAAAAAGAAAACTTCGGAAATATTCCTATATATGGCGATCCGGATGCTTGGTGGGATGGACGTGCAAATGTAGGAGGAAGTTCAAACTCTGAGATCTTACCTTCGGGAACTTATTTTGTGGTTTTGATATTGGATGGTTCAACCATACACAAAGGAATCGTTTATATTAACCGATAAAATGCACTGACATGAAGATGATGAAAAATATATCAAAATACGTTTTAAGCTTACTGTTGTTAGTATCTTCAGTTACTGCATCGTTTGGTCAGCAAGATCCAATGTATAGTCAATACATGTTTAATATTCAGGCCTACAACCCCGCTTATGCAGGAACATGGGAAAGCCTTGGTTTGATGACTCTTGGTCGTCAGCAATGGACCGGCTTTGAAGATGGACCTCACACGTACACGTTTACTGCTCAGGCTCCGTTAAGAGGCAAAAATGTAGGCTTAGGCTTATCAATCATGAGTGATGATTTAGGATTTGAAAAACGATTTGCTGTTTTTACAGACTATTCTTTCAAGTTAAAAATGAGTGATGAAGTTTCTTTGAGACTGGGATTAAAGGCAGGTTTTACCAATTACGAGAATAACTTATACGATTATACGCTGTATTTTCCCGGAGGTGGTGGAGATCCCGCTTTTGAAGGCGTAATTGATAAAAAGTTTATGCCTAATTTTGGTGTCGGTGCATTCTTATATGCTGATAATTTTTATCTCGGTTTTTCCATCCCCAAAATTCTACAAAATGATTTTGAAACAGGAGTGGAAAATTATGATACCAATTATGAATTGAGGCATATGACCCTGATTGGAGGATACGTTTTCGAAATGAGTGATATGGTCAAATTTAAACCATCATTTGCATCCAGATATGTAGCTGGAACAGCAATTGTTGCTGATGTAAATGCTAGTTTTTTGTTTAACGACAAGTTTTGGCTTGGAGCGATGTACCGAAGTGCGGGAGCATTTGGGTTTAATACTCAGTTTATTATTAACCGAAAACTACGACTAGGTTACGCCATCGATTTCAATACAACGAATATTAGTTCGTATGGTAAGGAAACGCATGAGGTTATGATATCCTATGAATTGAATTTTGTGAAAACCCGTTACACATCACCACGTTATTTCTAACAATAGAAAAATCCTAATGATATGAAAAAAAGATACATTCAGATATTTATATTCATCTTGATTGCGTTTAGCGGGCATGCACAAAAAAGTCTTTTTGACGATGTTGATATGTCAATTGACACATTGCAAAATGTTAATACACCATACAGCGATTTTGGGCCTGCAATTATTGAAGATGAGTTAATCTTTTCTTCTTATACCGAAGAAGCCGGGAAGAAGTCAGACAAGAAAAATAAAGCCTTTTACGATCTTTTTTCTTCCGATTTGAACCTGATGGGTAATATTATTACTGATCGAAGGAAACTGACAACTATGATTTCGCAATATCATGAAGGACCATTAACCTTCTGCGAGAAAACCGGAGAGCTGTTTTTAACCCAATCAAATTGGGAAAACCCACAGGAGTTGAATATTGTTTTCAAAAAGAAAAATATTCGTTTGGGAATAGTCATTTACGAAAAGACTGCTTTAACCTGGCAGTTTAAAGAAAAGTTCCCCTACAATAGCAGCGAATACTCGGTGGCACATCCTACCATTAGCGAATCAGGTGACACCTTAATTTTTGTAAGCGATATGCCCGGAGGAATGGGGATGACTGATTTGTACTATTGCGTTCGCCAGGATACTGGTTGGTCAAAGCCAATTAATCTTGGGCCGAAGGTAAATACAGCAGGAAAAGAAATGTTTCCTTTTTTGAATAGCGATGGTAGCTTGGTGTTTTCATCGGATGGTCATGCAGGTGAGGGAAACCTGGATCTGTTTTACATCGACTTTCCAATTACCCAGTATAGTCAACGTTCAACCTTCACAAATAATATAAATTCATCTGCTGACGATTTTGGATTGGTGATTCACCCCAATCAACGTTCCGGTTATTTTTCATCCAATCGTGAGGGTGGAGTTGGCGATGATGATATTTATTATCTGAAAATGGAAGATTACCGATTTAATATCATGACGCTTTCAAATTATACCAAACGTGCTTTAATTGGTGCGAATGTAAATATTATTGACGGGGATGGACAGGTTGCCGCAACCGGGCAGTCGGACAGCGATGGTAAAATGTTAGTTAAACTGGATGTCGATAAAAAATATACGTTAATTGCTTCTATTGATAATTATCTGGATCAGGTAGTTGATTTGGATTTGACCGATGAAGGAAATTTTGTTGATAAGAACTACAAGGTTTATCTGGATCCGGAATTTGTATTTCAAGGGCAAGTGGTCGATATCCTGGGGAATATTCCAATTCCTGATGCGATGTTAACAATTAATGACGGTACCGACATTGACACGATTTATGCCGATTATCAAGGTCAGTTTAAGCATAATATTGAGCCAGAAAAAGACTATAAAGTGAATGTAACGGCTTATAATTTCTTTGGAACTGATATCGATTTCAATACTGTTGGAATGAAACCGGGACTTATTGATTACCTGGTACAATTGTACTCACTGGATGCAGGAACTCGAATCGAGCTTGAAAACATCTACTACGACTTGGCAAAATGGAATATTCGTCCTGATGCGGCGCAGGAACTGGATAAGTTGGTTTCCGTACTGGAAGAATATCCTGACTTGCAAATTCGTTTAGAGTCGCATACTGACTCCCGTGGTGGAGATGAGTTTAACATGGAACTGTCCCGAAAACGTTCCAAATCAGCGTTTGATTATCTGATATCACGAGGAATTGATCCTAGCCGGGTTGAACACGTTGGATTTGGTGAATCTCAGTTAGTGAATAAATGTGACGATGGGGTAAGCTGCACGGAAGCGGAACACGCCGAAAACCGTCGTACAGTTGTTGAAATCCTGAAAGCTAAAGTTACACGAAGAAGTAAGGGGAATATCTTCTACTTCTAATCGAGGATTTTCTCTTAGCATGTTCTAATATATTGGTTGTTGAAAAAAGCGGGCTGAATTAACTTTCAGCCCGCTTTTTTTCGTTTTATGATTTACCGAAGAAAATAAGTGTACTTTTTTAAGAGAAAACTAATCTCAGGTCATAAAGCAAAAGAAAGTGCAAGTAAGACATTCATAAATTCAGTGTAAACAAATAGTGGGTTGATTTGCTTTTATTATTAATTAAGTTGAAAGCCAAATACAAAACACTTATTTTTGCCGTTTGATGAATTTGAATAAGGGAATATGAAGAGGAATTTGAGGCGAATAGTTTACACCGTATTTATAGTTGCATTAGTACTTGGTGGTTACCAGCTTTTGGAATCATCAGCTTATCCGGAACAAGCTCCAGAGCTAGTAAAAAGGCATTTTTACACTTCAGTAGAAGTGCCTGATTCATTAGTTTTTGCCGGCGAGGAGGTACCACTTGAATATTTCGACGTCTTTGAGAGTCTTGATCGGGAGTTGTTGGTCAATTCGTACTTTCACTCTCAAACACTTCGTTTTATAAAAATGGCTCCGCGTTTCTTTGCCATCATCGAACCAATTTTAAAACAGGACAGTATCCCTTCTGATTTTAAATATCTGGCCCTGGCTGAGAGTGGTTTTGATCCACGTGCTGTTTCACCGGCAGGGGCAGTTGGTTTTTGGCAGTTTATGAAAGGAACTGCCCGCGATTATGGCTTGGAAGTGAGTGGCGAAATCGATGAGCGCTATAATATTGAAAAATCGACTCACGCGGCATGTGCATACCTGCATGAATCATACGAAAAGTATGGCAGTTGGACGATGGTTGCAGCTACCTACAATGCCGGGCGAAACTTTATTGCATCCCAAATTGAGCGGCAACAAGAGACCAATTATTACGACTTGCTATTGGGAGAAGAAACCAGCCGATATGTTTTCCGAATTTTGGCACTCAAATTGGTGATGGAGAATCCTCGTAAGTATGGGTTTGATATTCCGGAAGATGAATTTTACCCCTTGTGGGAAACCAAAACGATAAAAATTTCGGAGCCGGTTTCCAATTTTGCTGATTTTGCCCAGGAGCATAATACCAACTACAAAATTCTGAAAATGTTGAATCCGTGGTTGCGCGAAGCTTACCTAACGAACAATGCGAGTAAAACTTACGAGATTAAACTTCCGGCAGAGGGGTTTAGGTTATTAAGAAAACAAGAAAATGCAGAAAACTGATACAGCAGTTCTTGATGAAGAGCTGATTGAAAATGAAGAAAAGGTAGTTGTGCACGGTGCACGGGTGCATAATCTTCAAAATATAAATGTGGAGATTCCACGAAACCAATTGACGGTAATTACCGGCTTGAGTGGTAGTGGAAAATCGTCATTGGCATTCGACACAATTTATGCAGAAGGGCAACGTCGTTATATTGAAACGTTTTCGGCTTATGCACGCTCTTTTCTGGGAAATATGGAGCGTCCGGATGTCGATAAAATTACGGGTTTGAGCCCGGTGATTTCCATCGAGCAAAAAACCACCAATAAAAATCCCCGATCAACCGTTGGAACGGTTACTGAGATTTATGATTTTCTGCGATTGCTTTATGCCAGAGCAGGAGAGGCATTTTCCTACGAGACGGGAGAAAAGATGGTGAAATACACCGATGATCAAATCTTAAAGCTGATTCAGGAAAAATTCGCAGACCAACGTATTTTGGTGATGGCTCCAATTGTTCGTGGCCGAAAAGGTCATTATCGAGAGCTGTTTGAGCAGTTTCGGAGAAAGGGATTTTTATATGCCCGAATTGATGGAGAAGTGAAGGAGTTGGTTCCTAACATGAAAGTGGATCGTTATAAGAATCACTTCATTGAAATTGTGATCGATCGCTTGGAAGTGGAAGCGGGAAGTCTAAAGCGATTGAAAGAATCGTTGCAAACGGCTATGAAACAGAGCCATGGGATTACCTTGGTTATGGAACACGATTCGGATAATATGAAGTATTATAGTCGGCAATTAATGTGTCCGTCTACCGGAATATCGTATGCTGAGCCGGCACCCCATAATTTTTCATTCAACTCACCACAAGGAGCTTGCCCGAGATGCAATGGCCTGGGGCAGGTCGCTGAAATTGATCTGGAAAAAATTATTCCGGATCCGGGAAAGAGCATTTCCAAAGGTGGAATTGCACCTCTTGGAACTCAGAAAAACACCTTGATATTTTGGCAGATTGAAGCTTTAGGCGAAAAATACGGATTCGACTTAAAAACACCTATAAAGGATATTCCTGAAGATGGATTGAGTGTCGTGCTGAATGGAACGAATGAACGCATTCAGTTGAAAAATTCGCCTCTCGGAAGTTCGGTCAATTACATGATGACTTACGAAGGGGTGATTAAATACATCGATAGTCAGCGCGATGAAAATCCATCAAAAAAGGCGAAGAAATGGGCAAACCAGTTTGTAAAAGAACGGACTTGTCCCGAGTGCAACGGACAACGGTTGAAAAAGGAGTCGCTTCACTTTAAGATTGATGATTTCAATATTTCGGAAGTCGCCAAAATGGATGTTTCTGAATTGAGCAAATGGCTGATTGATTTGGAAGATCGATTGACTGAGCGTCAACGTAAAATTGGAACGGAAGTTATTAAGGAAATTCGTGACCGGGTTAGTTTTTTAATTGATGTAGGCTTGGAATATTTGTCACTTGATCGGACGTCGAGAACCTTGTCAGGAGGAGAATCGCAGCGTATTCGTCTCGCAACACAAATTGGCTCGCAATTGGTTAATGTGCTTTATATTTTGGATGAACCAAGTATTGGCTTGCATCATCGCGACAATATTCGCCTCATACACTCCCTGCAAAAATTACGCGATACCGGTAATTCGGTCATTGTGGTCGAGCACGATAAAGATATGATGCTTTCGGCGGATTATATTGTGGACATGGGTCCTTATGCCGGTCGTCATGGTGGCGAAGTTGTAGCAGCAGGAACTCCGGAATTCATGCTGAAACAGCATACACTTACTTCAAAATACCTGACTGGTGAACATCAAATTGCAATTCCCGAAATTAGAAGACCCGGAAATGGAAAGTCAATTAAATTGAAAGGATGTAGCGGGAATAACTTAAAAGGAGTCAATGCTGATTTTCCGTTGGGAAAACTGATTTGTGTGACAGGGGTGTCAGGGAGCGGTAAGTCAAGCTTGATTAACGGAACCTTACAACCCATTTTAAGCCAGTATTTTTACAAATCGGTTAAAGATCCGTTGGAATACAAAAAAATTGAAGGACTGGATAATATTGATAAAGTTGTTCAGGTCGATCAGTCTCCACTTGGGCGCACTCCGCGGTCAAATCCGGTGACTTATACCGGCGTTTTTTCTGATATCCGCGCACTGTTTGCCCAATTACCAGAGGCGAAAATAAGAGGATACAAACCGGGTCGGTTTTCATTCAATGTAAAAGGCGGTCGTTGCGAAGATTGCCAGGGGGGTGGATTGAAACTCATCGAGATGAATTTTCTGCCTGATGTTTATGTGCATTGTGATACCTGCAACGGTAAACGTTATAACCGCGAAACCCTTGAGGTTCGTTTCAAAGGAAAATCAATTGGTGATGTGCTCGACATGACCATCAATCAGGGGGTTGAGTTTTTTGAAAGCATCCCTTCTATTGTTCACAAATTGAAAATGTTGCAGGAAGTTGGCTTAGGGTATATTACATTGGGCCAATCGTCTACAACCTTGTCGGGCGGCGAATCGCAGCGGGTAAAGTTAGCATCTGAGCTTGCCAAAAAGGACACGGGCAAAACCTTGTATATTTTGGATGAGCCAACAACAGGGTTACATTTTGAAGATATTCGTGTTTTGCTGGAAGTGCTCAATAAACTTGTCGATCGTGGTAATACGGTAATTGTAATTGAGCACAACCTGGATGTGATTAAAGTTGCAGATCACGTCATTGATCTTGGGCCGGAAGGTGGAAAGGGAGGCGGAAAGCTGCTTTGCGCGGGAACTCCGGAGGAAGTAGCAAAAATCAAAAAGTCTCATACTGCCAGGTATCTGAAAAAAGAGTTAGCTTTATCGTCAGAATAACTTATTTCAAATAGCAGGCTAAAGAAATTACAAGATCAATTGTTTTATTGGTGAATGATCAAACGATTGATTTTGACTTTGATAATCATGAAAACAGTTGAAATCTATTGCGAGAATAATCAGGTAACAAAAGCTTACCCATTAGGAACTACTCTCGATCAAATAAAAGAAGATCTGCAAATTGATCTTAAAAATCCCGTTTGCGGAGCGTTAGTCAATCACAAAGTTAAGGAATTGTCCTTTTCAGTTGTTAAAGCTAAGCGCATTCGTTTTATCGATTATTCGCATCCGGACGGACGCCGCTTGTATACCCGATCTTTATTATTCCTGGTTTATGTGGCTGTTCGGGAGACTTTTCCACAGGTGAAGTTGAAAATTATGAATGGCATTTCTCAAGGGTATTATTGTGAATTGGTCGGGCTGGAAAGACAAATTACCGATTCTGATATTTTTGAGTTGAAGAATGAAATGCATCAGTGGGTTAAGCAAAATATTCCGTTCGAGAAAAAAGGAATCCCAACGAACGAAGCGGTCGATATTCTTATACAACAGGGAATGGAGGAAAAAGCTCGTTTGTTTGAGCAACAGGGTACACTGTTTTCTTATTTGTACTTCATCAATGGCTATGCCAATTATTTTTACGGGCATCATGTGCCGTCAACCGGTTATTTAACTAATTTCGGATTAGTTCCTTATTTTGACGGTCTTTTGGTTCAAATTCCACAGCCCGATGATTTCGACAATCTCTATCCGGTCGTCAAGCAGGATAAACTCTTCGATGTTTTTAAAGAGCATAAAAGGCGAGTCAGTATTTTAGATGTTCCCGATTTGGGAAAATTGAATGAGTACACCGCAATGGGGAAAAGCGGAGACATTATTAAAATTTCGGAGGCTTTACATGAAAAACAGATTGCGGAAATTGCGAACCAAGTTGACGCTTTGCGAGATGAGGTGAAAATCATCCTTATTGCAGGTCCGTCAGCCTCCGGTAAAACAACATTTAGTAAACGATTGGCTGTTCAATTGGCTGTTAATGGGTTGGTTCCGCACATGATTTCGTTGGATGACTATTTTGTTGACCGGGAAAAAACACCTTTGGATGAGCATGGTGAATATGATTTTGAATCACTGGAAGCGATTGATATCGGTTTTTTCAATAAGCAGCTGGTGCAGCTTTTTAATGGAGAGGAAGTGGATTTACCGAAATTCAATTTTGCAATTGGCAAACGGGTTAAGGCGGGTAAAAAACTGAAATTGGGAGAAGGTCACCTGCTGATTGTTGAAGGAATTCACGGTAACAATCCCGGACTTACTCCACATATCGTCCCAAAACAAAGCTTTAAAATCTTCTTGTCAGCGCTGACCCAGGTTTCATTTGACGATCATAATCACATTTCAACAACCGACAATCGCTTAATTCGAAGAATGATCCGGGACAGTTTATATCGCGGCTATTCGGCAGCAGAAACCATAAAACGCTGGCCGAGTGTTAAACAAGGCGAAGAGAAAAATATTTTCCCGTATCAGGGCAATGCTGATGTAATGTTTAATTCGGCCTTGGTATATGAGTTGGCTGTTTTGAAAAAGTATGCAGAACCGCTCTTGAAAAATGTACCGGAAAATCAAGTTGAATATTGCGAGGCCAATCGATTATTGAAATTTTTCAGCTACATCAAAAGTATCGATGATCTTGAGATTCCGCCAACTTCGCTTATTCGGGAATTTTTAGGAGGCAGTAGCTTTCTGTACTAAATGAATAAGTGGCAACTAGAAATTACGACTGATAATTCGTGGAAACAAGAACGTTTGAATCACTCCACGACTCAGCATAAACAGCATCATGGCCAGCCAAAGAGCATGGTTCCCGATGATTGGCTGTAGCAGGAAGTAGGAGGGAAGAAACACCAATATACTTGCTCCAATCATGCTGTTTCGCATTTCTTTCGAAGCCGTGGCTCCAATGTAAACGCCATCCCAAATAAAGGAGGCGAAAGAAACGATAGGAGTGATGACCACCCATAATTTGAAATTCAATGCTGTTTCAATGATACTCTGTTGATTGGTGAGCACGCTTAAGACGATTCGGTTGGCAAACAAGTAAAATACTCCAAAAGCAAGTGCTAATATACTTCCCCAATAAAAAAGCAAACGGGTAACTTTAAGAAACTGGCTTCGGTTTTTTTCACCAACAAAACGTCCGGTAATTGCTTCGCCGGCATAGGCAAAGCCATCAATAAAAAAGGCGAAGAACAATAAAAATTGAATCAGAATGGAATTGACAGCCAGGATGTGGTCGTTGATTCCGGCTGATTTCGAAGTAAAAAAGGTAAATACAAAAATGACACAAAAAGTACGGATAAAAATATCGGTGTTTACCTGGAAGAAACTTTTTAAGTTAGTCGGATTGATGATGGATTGCCAGTTCCAGTGAATCGTGAGATGTCGGTAGCTCTTGAAAAGAAATATCAGTCCAACAACAACTCCAAGATATTGAGCTAGAACAGTTCCCAGTGCTACTCCTGCCGAATTCATGTGCAACGATTTCACAAAGAAAAAGCTTAATCCGATGTTGAAAACGTTTGCAGCAATTGACGTAATCATGGGGAATTTCGCATTCTGCATTCCCAAAAACCAACCATTTAGAACGTAAAGGCCGAGTGTGGCAGGTGCAGCCCAAATCCGAATTCTGAAATATTCACGAGCCAGCGATTCTACCTCCTGACTTCCGTTAATCAATTTAAAACTGATCCATTCAATGGGAAATTGCAGTACGATGATGACAACACTAATCAAGGTGGAAATTAGCATGGCTCGCGAAAGAATATGAAAACTCTCTCCTTCATTTTTTTCGCCGTAAGCTTGAGCCGTAAATCCGCTGGTTCCCATTCGCAGGAAGCTAAAGCCCCAGTAAATAAAATTGAAAATGACCGTTCCGAGTGATACAGCCCCAATAAAAACCGCTGAATCCAAATGCCCCATTAATGCGATATCCACCAATCCTAATAAGGGAATGGTCACATTGCTGATAATATTGGGAATGGCTAAACGGAGTATTTCTCGATTCACGGTATTTTTTTCGCAAAGAAACTAAAATAATCACTGAATGCCGAACCAGCGTGCCTTAAAGCTATTGATTACTCCTATTAGCAATCAATAAAATCAATAAAAAATGAATTAATACGATTTGGATTGAAACAATTTTGCCCTTAGATTTGTATTAAAGATAAACGAATCTTAAAATCATATAAAACGATAACAGATTATGTCATTTGAATTACCAAAATTAAGTTACGCATACGACGCTTTAGAACCATACATTGATGCACAGACTATGGAGATTCACCATAGCAAGCATCATGCAGCATACACCAGCAAGTTAAACGGTGCTATTGAAGGTTCGGGGCTCGAAGGAAAATCGATAGAAGAATTGTTAGCCAACGTGTCTAACCATTCTACAGCAGTTAGAAATAACGGTGGTGGTTTTTACAACCACAATTTATATTGGGAAATTATGGCACCCGGTGGTGCTTCCCAGCCAGAAGGAGATTTATTAAAAGCTATAAACGACTCGTTAGGGTCTGTTGATAAATTTAAAGAAGCTTTTGCCAATGCAGCTGCAACCCGATTTGGTTCAGGTTGGGCTTGGTTGGTAAAGCAGGGTGATAGTTTGGTTGTTTCATCAACACCCAATCAGGATAATCCGTTAATGGATGTCGCTGATGTAAAAGGGACTCCAATTCTTGGAATTGACGTTTGGGAACATGCTTATTATTTAAAGTATCAGAACAAACGACCCGATTACATTGATGCTTTTTGGAAAGTCATTAATTGGGATGAAGTAGCCAAACGGTTTAAAGGTTAGTTGATTTTTGGTTTTTTTCCCCGAAGCAGAGGCTTCGGGGTTTTTATTGCCTTTTTTTATCTGTAAAACATAATATTAAGAGGCGAACTTCTGAATACTTCAGCTGTTTTTTATTATAGATTTCAAAAAAGCTTACTTCTAAACTTTTGACTATGAATATTAAAGAGCTTACTATTTACACTTCTCAATTACAGACCCAAAAAGAGTTTTATTGCGAGACTCTAAAATTACCGCTGCTCAACGAAAGCGGTACCTCTTTTTCATTGGCGGTGGGAACTTCAATTCTGATATTAAAATACCGCGAGAACGTTACTCCTTACCATATTGCAATCAATATTCCATCGTATCAAGATCCGGAAGCGTTGGCTTGGTTGCGAAAGCGAATTCCGGTAATAAAGCATGAGGGAAAGGGGCTGGTTGATTTTGTCAATTGGAACGCCCGAGCTATCTACTTTTACGATGCCGACCAAAATATCATTGAACTGATTGCGCGTAAAAGTTTAAGCATCCAAAGTCTCGATACTTTTGACCATCATGCTTTTTTGAGTATCAGCGAAGTTGGAATGCCAACATCGAATATTGAAAAGTGTTACCGACAAATTCAGCAGCTAGGAAATTTCCCAATTTATGATGGTGATTTTAACCGATTTTGCGCAGTGGGAGACGAAAATGGCTTGTTTATTCTGATCGATAAAAACACAAAGAAATGGTTTCCTACCGACGATGATGCTTTTTCTTCAGCGTTCGAAATTAAGTTTGAAAACGATGGTGAATCGATTGCGTTTCAGTTTTTGAACGAAGAGGTTAAGCCAATTCCAGTATCGTAATTTCGGGTAATATTCCCAAACGCCCCTGATAGCCAATGAAGCCAAATCCGCGGTTAACGTACAGATATTGATTCTCTTGCTGGTATAAACCTGCCCATTGCTTGTACATGTATTGAACCGGGCTCCATTTCAATCCGGGGATTTCGATCCCAAACTGCATGCCGTGCGTGTGTCCACTCAAGGTCAGATTAATGTCTCGGTATTTTTCTCGAACCTGCGCCTCCCAGTGCGATGGATCATGACTCATGAGAATCTTCAATTGAACTTCAGATTCTTCCAGTCCCTGCATGGCACGATCTAAATCGCCATATTGCGTAAAACCCTTGGCTCCCCAATTTTCTACCCCAATTAATGCCAGTTTTTGGTCTCCTTTAGTTAAAATCAAATGCTCATCAAGTAAAAGCCGCCATCCCATTTCGGCATGGTGCTGTTTCAATTGTTTTAGGTTTTCTTGCTTCGCTTCTTCTGATGGCCATTTATGGTAATCACCGTAATCGTGGTTTCCCAAAATCGAATAGACACCCATTGGGGCTTCAAGTTTTTTAAAGATGTCGAGGTAAGGTTTTATTTCCTCTGCTTTATCATTCACCAAATCGCCGGTAAATAAAATCAGGTCAGGTTTTTCACGCATAATGGTTGCTACTCCTTCGGCTACAGCCTCCGGATCATCGAAACTGCCTGAATGAATGTCCGAAATCTGCGCAATTTTCAACCCTTTTAATGATTCAGGTAAATTATCGATGGAAACGTTTTTTCGTCTGATTTTATAGCTGTAACGGTTTGTCATGCCATACGCCAATCCTGCGGTAAGTGCTCCTCCAAGGAGCAGAGCTGTTTGAGCAATGAATGTAAATCGGCTGATGAATCGCTCACCACTTGTTGCTTCCGGTGATGCCGACCGAAACGAAGTCAGGTACTTAAACAGGTTTGGGACAGCAATCAGAATGTCGCCCAGAAACATGATGACAGCCATCAGTACCTGGCCTAAGAAAACACCAATAAAAATGTTTACGACATATTTCATGCTTGTTGAAGGCCAACTTGTTTTAGCCCAGTGTGGAAACGCATACAAACTCCACACTGCTCCTAAAGCAAGTACAAAGTAAAATCCGAAAAGTACCCAGGCCCAAGATCCTGATGTGTTTTTCAGAACGGTTTTAATGGCTGTAAAAGCATAATATTCGACTGCAAGAACAAACAGTCCGAAAAATAAGAGTTGTTTACTAATCATTGTTTTCTGTTTTCAATTTTAAGCGCTCTTTATACAAACACTTTGCGCCCGATTAAGGTTTTCGTCCGTTGAATAGAGAGCCGGAGTTCCGATGATTTTGTGTGATTCGTTGCTGCAAATGCGACTTTCTTGCTATTTTTGAAGACTATCATGTTAGAACTTCGCAGCATATTAAATGAACGTTTCCCCTTTTTTTCCAACGAATTGTTGGGCGAAATTGAGCAAAAAGGATTTGTTCAGGAAATCAAAATCGGTGAACAGCTGATTCGGGAAGGTCAGTTCATAAAATCGTTCCCTTTGGTTTTAGAAGGGAGTCTGCGGGTTATTCGCCACGATGATGAAGCTCGTGAGTTACTACTCTATTTTTTAAACCCGGGAGAGGCTTGCAGTATGGCATTAACCTGCTGCATGGGGCAGCAGCAAAGTAATATCAGCGCATTGGCCGAGCAGGATAGTTTGATTGTTCGCATTCCGGTTGAGCTGTTGGATGAATGGATGATTCATTATCCGGAGTGGAAATCATACATGATGTACGCCTACCGCAAGCGGTTCGATGAATTGCTCGATACCATCGATGCCATTGCTTTTATGGATTTGGATCAGCGTTTGGAACGTTTTTTTAAAGCACGATTTCAAGCGACAGGAGAAAAGCTGTTTCATGGCAAACATCAGGATATTGCCTATCAATTGAACACTTCACGCGAAGTCATTTCGCGCCTGCTTAAAAAAATGGAGCAAAATGGCATGGTGAAACTTAGTCGCAATAAAGTGGACTTTTCCAATTTGAGCTCCCTCAATTCATAAAATCTAACTAAAGTTGTATTTAAAATTGAAGCTGTGTGACCTGGGTCACTTGGAAAAACTATTCTGAATTGTTTTTTTGTACTATGGAAAAAGTGAAAGAGTTTATTCTGAAATATAAGTGGCGATTAGTTGGCGTTTTTATTGGTGGTATAGCCGGATACCTGTATTGGTATTATATTGGTTGCACATCGGGAACGTGTCCGATTCAATCGAATTGGCATACTAGTTCCTTGTATGGCGGACTGATGGGCTATTTGGTTAGTGACTTGAAAAAGAAACCGAAAAAATCAGAAGAACATGGAGAAGTTTAATCAAATTATTCAAGGAGAAACACCTGTTTTGATTGATTTTTCAGCTGAATGGTGCGGCCCTTGCAAAATGATGGCTCCCATTTTGAAACAGGTAAAAGAACAACTGGGTAACCAGGTTCGGATTCTTAAAATTGATGTGGATCGGAATCAGGAAATTGCGATGAAGTACCAAATACGCAACGTTCCCACCATGATGATTTTTCAAAACGGACAGCAAAAATGGACGGGGAGTGGAGTCATGCAGGCTGATCAGTTGTCATCGGTCATTCGGTCAGTTGTAAAGGTAATTTAGCATCTCAAGTCATCCATAACTCGTTTCAGGATCTTAATAAAATAAGGAAAAGGTAACACGAGTAGGCCCTGAACCAAATTCAGGGTGACAGGCGTTTTTTCACAGGCTTTTTGGGGAAAGCCGAAGCTGAGAACTATACAAAAAGAGGGAAGAAAAAAACAGGAACAATCCAAAGTTCCTGTTTTTATTTTAATCTTGTTTCGCTGTAAAAAGCCAAACTTCCTTCGTTCTATAGAGGAAACTTAGGTGCATTTTGTGCAATGGCAGAGGTGACGTGTAATTATTTTATCCGGTGAAAATACCTTGTCAGTTCTTTGTTTTTGATTAGCGTGTTAATCCGGACTGTGTCAAACCCTCCTTCTATGACAAATTCATTTCCCTGGTATTGATAAAACTCAAGAAAAGGGTCTTTGTCAATTATTAAGCTAAACATGCTGTCGATACTAAAAGGAAGCTTCTGTTTCATATATTCCTCTTTGGTAACAGACAGGATCGCTGAATTAACCCCCAACGTCCCGTTTAAATAATAACCATCGGCCAGTTTCTCGGGCCACCTAAGTTGAACATCAGGTGGCCCATAAAAAGACGTGATCCGCGTTTTATCTTTGGAAAGCTCTATGGTAACTTTGTCCGAATAATCCTCCTTCGTTTTGTATACCCATATTGTATCATCTTCACTACCAGACCACCAGCAGGATTGCATGGTAAATAATAAAAAGATGACTGATGAGATCCGAATTTTATTTTTCATATTTATTGAATAACGAGTTTCTCCGAAAAGATTTTTTCTTTTGTTGTTACTTTGATATAGTAAATTCCTGCAGCTAATTTAATCGTATTGAATTCTTCATTTAACGAAGAAAGATTATTTTTATTGTAAACCTTGTGCCCTCCAGTATCATAAATTTCAATTTTCCAAGTATTTTGATAATTTGTTCGAATAGAGAAACATCCTTCGCTGGGGTTGGGATACACATCGAAAACACATTCTTCATCAAGCTCAAATTCCTCGGTGTCTGTTAACACTCCCTGTGAAATTGATATTGACTTTTTACCTGCTGAGAATATGTTATAGGAGTCGCTTAATAGCTCACCGCAATTATTCCTAAAGGTGATCTTAGCAATGTAGTAACCAGCGACGTATGCTCCTGTTCCATCCCAGACATCTAAAGGGGTTTGATCAATTGTGCCAGCACTCTGAAAAACCAATTGAGCCGCCGCAGTGTAAACCTCAAATTCAAATGTGTTTGCATTGTGGGGCTCGAAACTAAGAATGCCATTAGAATAATTTGCATCATCAATAGAAATTCCGCAATCATCACTAAAATCATTTTGGGTAGTCATTGCTTTAAAGTTTCCTCCATTTTGTATACTGAAGCCTGGTTTTAACACAATAGCATCTCCTGCAAAAAGATTAAGGCTTCCGCTGTTAGTTACGTTAAGGGACTTTCCATTGGCAGGCAACGAAACTGAACTCCTAGCTTCAATATTTCTTGTGTCAGAAACGGAGTTGTAAGTAACATCATTTACACTTGACGCAATATTGGAAAGAGAAGGGGAAATTCCTATGATTGCTTGTTGATTTTCATTGTATTCGTGATTACCTGGATTTAAATCATTAAAATATTGATAAGAAGTATTATAGGAATTTCCAGGATAACCCCATCCAAAATTAAAATGAAAGTAATCTGCATATGTTGGATGATATCCATCACAAACAAACATATGTTTCTCATCATTTAAGTCTGATTTATCACCTCGAATTAGAACTGGCCGTCCTGCATCTATTTCAGCTCTAATTAGATCATTCCAAACATTCCCGTAAGGGTAGTGTGTCCGTACTATCTTCGCGGTACCTTTATAACCTAGATAATCATGAAAACCGTCATTAACATTATTTGTTGTTGCCCAGGAGAAATCAGTTAGAATAGATGTATAATTCATCTTTGCAGCCTTGCCGCAATCTCTCAAAAGCTTTGCTACTTCATCACCTGAATCAATATCTGTCGAATTTCTAAGTTCTGGTGGCATAATTTTCCAATCATACGTGTTATATTCCGAAAAGTTTGGATACTGCCAATACCACATGATTTGGCCCATTGCAACCGCAGCACATCCTACTGGTTTCTTATCATCACAGTCAGTATCATCGATATCTCCCGAAAGCGAGAATTTATTGTATGTTGGGGAACAGCCCCCATCATTGTTTTCTTCTTGGAACCATTTTACATGACCTCTTGTTGTGTTTAATAAATATGTGCCTGGAGAGTAGGATTTTAGGCTTAATTTTGCTCCTTTTAATAGCTCATTCCATTTACTTTTCGCCTTTTCACTAGGGGTAGTAATTTTTTTAGCTTTCTTAATTTGATTTTTATATCCATTTAGCAAATATTCAAATGACTCAGTGAATTGAGATGATTCACTAATAGATCCTTCATAAGAAAAACCCAAAACAGGAATTGTAGACTCTGTCCCTGATATAATAGCCCATCCACCTTCTGTAAAATTGATAATATAAAACATAATGTCTCCATTATCTTTTACTTCATAAGAATCCATGATAGAGGTAGAAAAGGTAGGGTTCGAAGATTTCATAAAGCCTTGTGCAACTACCTGTGCCGTTTGTTTATTAACATCACTAGCAACAGAGTAGAGGCCAAAACCGATGAGAAATATTAAACAAATGTATATTCTTCTCATTATGCCATTATTTACTTTTCAATTCATCAATCTGCTTTTGCTGCTCAATAACATAAAGGGTGAGTTCTTCCACTTTTTGTAAAAGTTTGGCATTCATATCGGCTAGGTTGAGGCCGTTTTCTTTAACTTCTGTTTCAGAGGGGATGTCGGGGAGGTGGTTGTTTGTTTTTATAAAACTATCCAGTTCTGTTAAGGACATCAGATTGTGATTGTCGTTGAACACAAAGTCAGGCCAATTGCTTTGCAGTTTTACATTTACCTCTTCTGCAACCATACTCCCAGCAACAGCAAGTTTGTAACCTTTAGTGTCATTTGTTCCAATTCCGACATCTCCGCTATGGAAATAGAATAATGATGCGGCAAGTGTCAATGGGGTATGTTCTGTTTCGGCAAAGTTTGCAGTAGAAATAGTAAGGCTATTTGGGCCTGCTAAGGTCCAGTCAGTAATTTTAAAACGTACCTGATTCGATAGATCGAATCTCGCAGTTCCAACAACTGAAAGAGTTGATTGGGGTGAATTGGTACCTATTCCAACTCTGTCATAGGTATAGATGGAGCTTCCACTGTCCGTCCATTGACAAAATACTTGTTGAGAAAAAACAAACAATAAAATAACTAAGGATAACAATTTAATTTTCATACGATAAAATTTTAGGATTATTATGTACTCTTTATTCTGGATAGAAATAAGAAGTAATCCTCAATTGTTAGTTTTAACATATCTAATATTTCGATGTGATTTTAATATTCATAGAATTTTATTATGTCATATATATGCGTCGCTGGGTGTTTCTTTGGTAAATGAGATTATAGTCTCAAAAAAAGAGATTAGGATTGTTATCTTTACTGCATAAATATGTTTGCGCAAAAACAAGTAAAGACGATGGGCTTAATAAGGAATCTACTTAAAGACATTTTTCTAATCACAAAGATTAGAAACCGGTTCTATCCTTCAACACAAATCAGCCAACGGCAATTATATCATTATTACCAAGACTGTATGAAAAGTAATAATATGCCAAAGCTGCACGAAACCGGGTTTCGTGTTTTTTCTCAATTCGAAGAAGATGGGAAGCTGTTATTTGTATTTTCAATAATCGGAATGACGAATAAAACTTTTGTTGAGATTGGGTCAGATGATGGAGTGAATAGTAATAGCGCAAACCTGCATTTTAACTTTGGTTGGCATGGTCTTTTTATTGACGGGAATGCAAAGGCAATAAAACGAGGCAAAAAGTTCTATTCAAAATATCCACATCCATGGAACTACTCACCAAAATTTGTATGTGATAAAGTAAAACGGGAAAATATTAATCAGCTTATCAAAGAGGCTGGATTTGAAGGAGAGATAGGCTTATTGTCTATTGATATTGACGGAAATGACTATTGGATTTGGGATGCTTTGGAGGTTGTCAGTCCTCAAGTTGTGATTATTGAAACACACAATGAATTTGGCTATGAGGATATTGTTGTTCCTTATGATCCGGGTTATTTCTTCCCCGGGAAACATCCGGTTTATCATGGAGCTTCTCCAGTAGCAATGAGAAATTTGGCTCGTCAGAAAGGTTACAGACTTGTGGGAGCGAACGAAATGGGGTTTAACTTTATTTTTGTAAGAAATGATCTGGTCAGTGGTGAAATCCCTGAAGTAACCGTTGAGTCATTGTTGCAACATCCTTCCACCATTGAGAGCTTTTGTAAATTTGAAGAGATTAGAGATTGGGAGTACATTCGAAATCGGTTTGGAGAATAAACTTTGATTTTTTTCATAAATTCAATATTCTTGAAATTGTCGTACAGGTAATTGGGATAAAATTAACGTTTTATGCTTACATAATTATAATAGAATGGGAAAGTCAAATGTAATCTATTATGTTTGTACATTTACATGTGCAATGATTCACACATGTAAATAGATTTAATGCTTCTATCTTTTTGATTATCAATATGTGGTAGGAATGAAACGACTATTTTTATATATACTATTAATTGCAACATCGTGTTCCGAGCAAAAAGTAAATGACACTAATTTCAATATTGATTTTAGCCAACTAGATACCGGAAAACTAACAGACAAAGCGACTAAGGATATCTGGCTCGGAGCCAGCTTGGTATGTGGCAAAAAGGATTTTGTTTTTTACAAATTGGGAATTACCCCTCATCCTCATTTTATCAAGGAGGAAGACGGGAATCGTTTTTTACAGGTGATGATTCCTGCCAGATGTTATGATCCGATCGTCGGTGCCCAATGGAAAATCCCGCTTGTTCCCCAAGATGAATACTATTTTAGTTACCGGGTCAAATTTGAGAAAGACTTTGACTTTATTAAAGGTGGGAAACTCCCTGGTTTGGCTGGGGGTAAGGCTAACTGTGGAGGAGATGTCCCTGATGGATATGACGGATGGAGCGCCCGAATGATGTTTTGGGATGAGGGAAAGCTTAGTTTTTATCTTTATTATCCTGACCAATCTTCAAAATGGGGAGAACGATTATTTTTGAAAAACTCAGATAAAGATACGTTGCAGGTTGCTCGTGGTAAATGGCATACCATTACACAGCACATCAAGATGAATACTCCCGGAAAGAAGGATGGAATTATTGAAGCATGGTTTGATGGGCAAAAAGCCTATTCTCAAGACACTTTACTTTTTAGACGTGACATAAAACTTCAAATCGATCAAGTCTTTTATAGTGTCTTTATGGGAGGTGATGATTTAAGCTGGACTTCGGCAAAAGATCAATATATTTGTTTTGATGATTTTCGCGTTTCTACTCAAATGACCAATCCATAACGCATGCTTTTTAATTCGATTGAATTTGTACTTTTCTTCCCTCTTGTACTGATCCTTTATTGGGGAATTTTCAACCGTTATTCCGGAAAGCTTCGCAATTTGTTTCTCTTAACCGCTAGCTACCTGTTTTATGGCTGGTGGGATTATCGTTTCTTGGGTTTAATTATTTTGAGTTCAGTGGTCGATTATTTCTGCGGCATTTCTATTTTCAGAGCCAATACTCAGGTTCGGAAACGATTATTTATGGGAATAAGTCTGGGAGCTAATCTTGGCGTTTTATTCTTTTTTAAATATTACGGTTTTTTTGCGGCTGAGCTAGCCAGCTTACTGGAGCAGTTCGGGTATATTGTTCATCCTTCAACGCTAAATATTATTCTTCCGGTTGGCATTAGCTTTTATACTTTTCAAACACTCAGTTACACCATTGATATTTACCGTAAAAGGTTGCAGCCAACACACGATGCGGTCGCTTTTTTTACTTTTGTGGCCTTTTTCCCTCAGTTGGTTGCCGGTCCTATTGAGCGGGCAAAACACCTGCTCCCTCAATTTGCAAAACGTCATCAATTTAACTACGAACTGGCCAGCAATGGTTTTCGTCAGCTCTTATGGGGTTTCTTTGCTAAAGTGGCTGTGGCCGATAGTATAGCCCCTATAGTTGATCAAATTTTTGCGAATTCAGAAACGATGAGCTCCGCTTGGTTGTGCATGGGAGCTATTTTTTTTGCTGTTCAGATTTATGGCGATTTTTCAGGCTATTCCAATATTGCTATTGGTACTGCTTCCTTGTTGGGCTTCGACTTAATGCAGAATTTTAACTCACCCTATTTTTCTCGAAATATTCGAGAATTTTGGACGCGTTGGCACATTAGCCTGTCAACATGGTTTCGCGATTATGTGTACATTCCTTTAGGCGGAAATCGTTGTTCAAAAATCAGGCAGGGACTAAACGTGATGACAACTTTCATTATTAGCGGATTGTGGCATGGAGCCAACTGGACTTTTCTTGTTTGGGGAGCGATACACGGACTGCTCTATTTAATAACGAAGCCATTCTCAAAAGAAAAAAAGGACACGCCAATTAGAATTAATCAGTTGCCAGTAATTTTTCTAACTTTTGCTTTGGTATGTTTCGCTTTTATATTTTTCAGAGCCGAAAATATCAGCCAGGCTTTTCAATTTATTGCACGGATCATTCGTATCGAAGATGGAATTAGCTTAAATCGGATTGTTGAAACTAAACATGTTTTAGTTGGAGTTTTCTTTTCTGCCATCTTGTTTTGTGGAGAATGGATTCAGCGAGATAAAAGACATGGGCTCGATATCGGATCTGCAAGACCTTTGGTGCGATACGTGGCTTATTATTTTGTAATTTTATCGATATTATTTGCTTTTCAAACCGATCGAATTTTTATTTATTTCCAGTTTTAACGTATGCAAGTTGCCAAAAAAATATTCATCATTCTTTTGCTTCCTTTGGTTCTTATTGGAGGAACAAACTATTTGCTTGATCCTGATTATACACTGCGAAGGGACTATATTCCTAAGTTGGTTGAAGCGCTTTCAAATGGAAAGATGATAAGTGGGCCGGTGAATATTAATTCCAGGTTGCTCAAAAAATATTGGATTGAAACATTGCCGGGAAATCCTGAAGTTTTGGTACTGGGCTCAAGTCGTACATTGGGGCTTTCAAAAGAAGCTTTTCCGGGAAAAACTTTTTTTAACGCTTCGGTTAGCAATTGCACTTTTCAGGATATGTATGCTTTTCTGAACCTGTTTGAGAAAAAGCAAAAGCCAATAATGCCCCAAACCATTATTATTTGTGCCGACCAATGGTTGTTTGGCAGTTCTTTTTCAGAAAAGCGCTGGCTGAATTATCGGGGAGATTTTGTGGAAATGCTTCAGACAACAGGAGATCTATCTGCAAGTCAATTCCCATCAAAATGGGTGCTTCAAAAAGAATGGATAAAGGAGCTTTTTTCAGTTCGCTACTTGGTTCGATCGTTCAGGCAACGGGGAAAAACAGAAACCTTTGAGATTTGCAATTCTATTGCTGACAATAAGATGATGTTTTTGCCAAGCGGTGTGCGTTTGCTTCCGAAGGATGTGGTTAACGCTTCCGAAGATGAAATAAAACAAAGGGCAACTGACTATTTTTACTCCAGTGGTGACGAGCATTTCAATAAACTATCGGTATTGCAATGCCAGTTATTTGAAGATTTTGTCAACCACTTGAAAGCTAAAAAATGTGAGGTGATTCTTTATATTCCACCCTACCACCCCGAAACATACAGGCTGATGCAGCAATCGCCAAAATACAAGGGTGTTTTTAAGGTTGATGATTATTTGTTGAGAGTAGCAAAAAATTATCAACTGAAAGTTGCTGGAGCTACTAACCCGAGTAAATTGAATTTATCAGCGGCTGATTTTTATGATGGTGTACATCTGAAACCAGAAGTGCTTGAGGATGTTTTCAAGCAAAATCAATAATAATATTTGAAACTACAGGAGAGTGAAAGATCAAACTATAAAATTGCCGATATTACTTGGATTCGTGGGAATTCTGATTCTACACCATTTTTTGGGTTACTTAGGACATTTCGGTTACGATGATTTGCACTACGCGAAGCTGGCCAACGATTTGTCAAATGGCATTTTCAACGCTGAAGATCATTTTTCATTTCGAATTACCTTAATTGGACTGACAAGTTTGTCTTATCAATTCTTTGGGATTAATGATTTTGCTTCAGCACTTCCTGCATTGTTGGTAACAATTGTAAGCTTGCTGCTTATATTCTTCATTTTAAAGAAGGAGAAACCTGCAATTATTACGATCGGACTGGCACTTTTTAGTTTGAGTTCGTGGACATTGTTTTATTCAGATAAATTGATGCCGGACTCATTTGTAGCATTGTTTTCTCTTTCGGCGGTCTTTTTTGTCTATCAATTTAAGTTCCGAAAAAGTAGCATTTCTTTGGGGTGGTATGCGTTTGCAGCTGCGTTTAGTTTGTTTTTGGGTTTTAACACTAAGGGAACCATCATCTTGCTTTTACCGCTGTTTACCTACTTTATCCTCACTGACCTGCTAAATAAAAGACATGTTAGATTCTGGATTTTTTTTTCATTATCAACAATATTACTTATCGGCTTGTACCTTGCTTTTTGGCAGATTTATGCCGGGCAAGCTCTCGTTCGGTTTCAGTCCATTTTTCAAAACAGTTACCTCAATTTATGCAGTTACTCAGAGCAGCCTTTAATGTTTACTTTAAAGCGAATTTCATACGAATTTGTGCTCTTGTTGATTAAGCAATCGATGCTTGTGCCGTTTATCTTTCTGTTTGCCATGCCCAGAAAGCTGTTCAATAGGCGATTTTTTTTACAGCATGATAAGGCTAGTTTTTTTACTGGTTCGGCAATTGTTTTACTGTTGTCTTCTAATTTTTTGAGTATTTCAGCAACAAGTTACTCGCCAATGTGTCTCGATCCGCGCCACTATTTGTTTATTGTCCCAATTGCTGCTATTGCTGCCGCCTTGGCAATGAAAGAACTGTTCCTGGAGCAGAGAGCACCTTTGCGCTTAATCCTGATCACTTTGGTAATTTTTGGCATCTCTGTTTTGATGAAATACGAAATAAGTTGGACGCTCTATTTTCCACTACTCATTGTTTTGTTGATTTGGTTTGTGTTCAATAAATCGAAATGGAAAGCAGTTGGATTTACCTGTTTATTGCTTGTTGCTTTATTAATAGCTCCAATAAAAATGGTTGTTTATGCCCGGAAAGTAAACTTCAGCAAGCAAGAAAGAATCGTTAAGGAGCAGCTTCTATCCAAAACAGAACCTTGTGTCGTCATTACAGATCAGGTACAGAAAAATCTGGCTAAATACCTTGACGGTTTTAATAACAATTCAGTTTGTAAGTTTTATACTTATTCTGAATTTGAACCGGCGGATACCGTTCCTGGAGTTCCTGTTTTTGTATTGAAGAACTGGTACACCAGCTATCTGAGTAATTTGACAAAACAAAACTTACCTTTCTATGCACAAGAAAACCAGGTAGGAGAAGTTGTTTTTGAAGATTCAGTTTTAAACATTCAGCTTTTCCGAATTGAAGAATTCAGTGAACCTGAGGTGATCTTTCAGTCGACTAACAATTTTGAATCGGCTAATTCAGTTTGGTCCGGTTTTCAAAAGGATGAGCAGCATGTTTATTCAGGCAGTTTTTCTTCCCGGGTCGGCGAATATTCATCAACGATAGCAATCAAGTTGGATTCTTTAGGTTTAGAAAATATACATCAGTTGATCATCGAATCAGCTTTCTACATCAATATGATTGATGATGCTGATCCATCTATCGTTATTTCGGTTGAACGAGAAGAAGAACACTCACTCTGGAAGGGAATTTCGTTCAAAAATCAGATCAAATCATTTGGTAATTGGATGCCTGTTTATATCAACGAGCAAATTGATCTGGACAAAATAGAGTCCGGGTCGGTGCTGAAGATTTATATTTTCAACCCGGAGCAAGCTGAAATGTACCTGGACGACTTCGCTGTTAAATTGATGGTTTTTTCTGACTAGACTTTGTTGAAATTTTATGCTATCCCAACATGGTCACTAACTTTTTCAGTGCAGCGATAAACTGATCAATTTCTTCCATCGTATTGTAAACCGCAAATGAAATTCGGATCATGGCTGGCTGTTGGTAGTGGTCCATCACCGGATCGGCACACAGTCGACCGGTACGTACGGCGATTCCCATTTTGTCGGGCATGGAGGATAGGCTTAAAAAGGAGGGAAGTCTTTGTAGAAATTTTGCCGGGTGCCAAATTTTAGAAATTCAACAGTTCCTTTGTCGATATATACCCCAAGTCGGTATTGTCCGTGTTTAATTTTGAAAAATTTACCCCTGCTATGAAGCGGCTCACAATGAGGAATGTCGCTAATTGTGTCAGCTTGTTCGCAATCTTCAATAACCTTTTTGATCAGGGATTTGATCGCGGTTTGTTTTACTTTTTTGATATCCTTTAAAAAAGAATTGCGGAATTCCACTTTCATTTCAAGGCATTTAACACTTCTTCTTTGCTGACCTTTCTGGTTTTGCGACCTGCTTTCAATGCTTTCAACATGGAGATATTCTCCAATTCTTCATCAGTGGCAATTGTCGCGTTTTCAACCCCTTTTAAAAGTTGGATCGCTTCTAGTATGCGTTTTGCATTGGATCCTTCCTTGATATTTATCACGATTGTTTTCATCTATATTTTGTTTTCAACAAACTTACAAATTTTAACCCGGAAAAGGCGAAATTCTATGGCTGCAAATGTTTTATGGATTTCAGCACCGGAAGTAACTTTGGACAGAAAGGGAGAGTGAGAATGGTTATTTTACCCCAACATCACCACCAGTTTTTTCAAAGCAGTAATAAACTGATCAATTTCTTCCATTGTATTGTAAACCGCAAATGAAATTCGGATCATGGCTGGCTGTTGGTAGTGGTCCATAACCGGGTCGGCGCAGAGGCGGCCAGTGCGAACGGCAATGCCCATTTTATCCAGCATCGTCCCCAGGTCGAATGGATGAATCCCATCAATATTAAAGGTGATTGCGCCCGACTTTTCTTTTTGGGTGCCGTAAATCTGCATGCCGGCAATTTCTTGCATTTTCGTTGTGGCATATTCCAATAGCCGATGTTCGTGAGCAGCAACCGCTTCAATGGTTAAGTTCCGGAGATAGCTGATTGCTTCTCCAAAGGCAATTACTCCGGTAATGTGCGGCGTGCCGGCTTCAAACTTATAAGGAAGTTCGTTGTAGGTTGTTTTTTCAAAGGTCACTTCCGAAATCATTTCTCCTCCACCTTGGTAGGGTGGCATTTTGTAGAGCAGTTCCTTTTTGCCATACATTATGCCAACGCCATTGGGGCCATAAATCTTGTGTGCCGAGAAAACGTAAAAATCAGCATCCAGTTTCTGCACATCAACTTTAAGATGAGACATTGCCTGTGCGCCATCAACCAATACTTTTATTCCCTTTGCATGAGCTCTGCTAATGATTTCTTTCACAGGATTGACCGTTCCCAATGTGTTTGACACATGAGCTAGTGCGATTAGTTTCGTTTTTTCACTGATCAGTTCGTTTAGTTTCTCAATCTCTAACCGGCCATCATCTGCAAAAGGTAATTTGACAATTTTGGCTCCTTTGCGTTCAGCCATCATTTGCCACGGAACAATATTGGCATGATGCTCCATTTCGGTAACAATAATCTCGTCGCCTTTGCTTACAAAAGCTTCGCCAAACGAAAAGGCAACCAGGTTAATGCTTTCAGTTGTTCCTTTGGTGAAAATGATTTCTTCTCTGGATTCAGCATGAATAAAATCTTTTACCGAGTCGCGAACCGCTTCGTAATCGTTCGTTGCCTGGTCGGCTAAATAATGAGCTCCCCGATGAATATTTCCATAATACTCTACATGCAACTGTTCCTCTTTTTTCAGAACACACAAAGGCTTTTGTGAGGATGCTGCGCTGTCGAAATAAATCAATGGTTTATTGTAAACTTTTTGGTCGAGTATGGGAAAATCTTTCCGTATGTTGGCAATATCGAGTGTCATAATTGTTGGATTAAAATGAAAGCGTCTGCAACTAAGGGTCTCACTTTAAGTGAGGCTCTTAATGTGTTTTATAAATTAACAGTCGTACAAAACTAATGTTTTTAGGTAATCTATTTTGCGAAAGTCTTTATTGAAGCGGATCATTTATGAGAAAGGTACTATTACTAATATTTTCATAACTTTAAAATTAAGATGCACTTTGAAAAGAACCACCTCTATCATATTTATAATCGAGGTAATATCTCACAAAAGATATTTTATCAACGCGATAATTACCTTTTCTTTTTAAAAAAGATTAAGCAATACGTCACACCGTATGGTGATATTTTAGCTTGGTGTTTAATGCCAAATCATTTTCACTTAATGGTGTATGTGAATCATGTTGAGCTTCCCGCTTTTATTGAGAGGCTCACTCGAAGTGAAATTCTCAATAAAAGTTCAGCTAAAAACAGAACATTTAATGAATCTATTGGAATCATGCTTCGAACTTATACAAGAGCGATTCAGAAGCAAGAAAAAACGAATGGATCACTTTTTCAAGAGCATACCAAAGCTATCTGCCTTACCCGGCACGATGGTATTGACAAAGCTTGGTTCGATATGGAATATGGAACGATTATTAGTCAGTCTAGTTCTGAAAAAGAATATCCGGCAGTCTGCTTCAAGTATATTCATCAAAATCCGGTTGCTGCAAATCTATGTGATGAGTCGACAAGTTGGGAATTTTGCTCTGTTCCAGATTATTGTGACGGTCGAAATGGAAAGTTGGTAAATAGACAGAGGGCAGAAGAGTTTGGATTGATATAGATGGAGACAAAAAATGAGAGTCTCACTTTGAGTGAGACCCTCATCTGTTAAAATAGATCGAATTAATTTTTATCGCAAGAGTGGCATTTCGCCAATTCACCTTTTAGTCGCTTTTCAACCAGTTCGTCAATACGATCGCGAAGTGGTTCGATGCGGATTTTTTGCACCACTTCGTGTGCAAAGGCATTCATCAGCATCATTCGGGCATCGTCTTCACCGATTCCCCGGGCGCGCAGGTAAAACAAAGCATCTTCATCAATTTGTCCGATAGTGGCACCGTGGCTACATTTCACATCATCAGCATCAATAATCAGCTGAGGTTTCGTGTTCATTTGAGCCGAGTCGGTTAGCAACACATTATTGTTTCGCTGAAACGCATTGGTCTTTTGCGCATCGCGAACCACATGAATCCGTCCGGTGAAAGCTCCAACAGAATCTTCATCCAACACATTTTTATACACCTGATTACTCAAGCAATTTGGCTGAGCATGCTCAATGTTGGTATAATTGTCAACATGCTGTTTTTTATCGGTAAACGAGATGCCATAAACGTTGGCTTCGGCATGTTCTCCTGCAAATTCAACTTTCAGGTTGTTGCGGATCAAACCTCCATGCAGGGTTGCAACACTCGTTAACAAGTTTGAATTTGTTCCTTGTTTGAAAAACGACGAGTTGACCGAGTTCGCTTTATTGTTTTGGTTCTGAATGGTGTAAACATCAACAACTGCATCATCCCCGACAAATACTTCCGTAACATTGTTTGCCAAAAACTCACAATCACTCATGGTGTGATCACAGAAAACGACTTTGGTCTGACTATTTTTTTCGGCAACAATCAAATTTCGCTGCGTCGTAAAAACAGGATCTTCAGATCGCATAATGTTGATGACCTGAATCGGTTTTTCGAAAACAACATGATCGGGCACGTACATGAAAAAACCATCCTGTGCAAAAGCGGTGTTTAAGGTCACCATCGGGTCGTCAGACAAACCAGCCTGACGGTTTAGGTAGCTTTCTACCAATTCGGGTTTTTCGTTGGCAATCTGTTTAATGCTTCCAACCACCACCCCTTTTGGTAAGTTCTCCAAAGGCTGATTTTTAGCGTAATACCATCCGTTTACTAAAAGCACAACATGCGTATCCAGTTGAGGAACGTCGCAACGAAATGCTTCATTCAGATCAACATCAACTTTCTCGTATTCGAAAACATGTCGATAATTTTTGCCAAATACTCGTTCGAGGTTGGTGTATTTGTAGTTTTCGTTTTTGAATCCGGGAATTCCGGCTTTTTCAAAACGCTTGAAAGCAATTTCACGCATTCGGTTAAACAAGTTCGATGAACCTTCATCCAACTTATTTTGGTTTGCATAAAACAGCTCCGTGTATTTTTCGCTAAGTGCTATCTTTTTTGCGGTCAATGTCATACATTTTCTGTTTTAAGCCAATCGTATCCTTTTTCTTCCAATTCCAACGCCAGTTCTTTTCCGGCTGATTTTACAATTCTCCCTTGGTACAATACATGAACAAAGTCGGGTACAATGTAGTCGAGCAAACGCTGGTAGTGAGTAATAACAATGGTTGAACGACTTGGATCTTTCAAGGCATTAACACCGTCTGAAACAACTTTCAAGGCATCAATATCCAAACCGGAATCGGTCTCGTCCAAAATCGCTAATTTGGGTTCCAGCATCGCCATTTGGAAGATTTCATTTTTCTTTTTCTCTCCACCCGAGAATCCTTCGTTTACCGAGCGGTTCGTCAACTGAGAATCAAGATGTACCAGTTCTTTCTTTTCACGCATCAGCTTCAGGAACTCTCCCGCTGTTAGGGGCTCTAAACCCTTGTACTTGCGGTGTTCGTTAACCGATGTTTTTATGAAGTTGACCATTGGCACTCCCGGAATTTCAACAGGATATTGAAAACCTAAGAACACTCCCATGCGGGCACGGTCTTCAGCCGAGCGTTCCAACAAGTCTTCGCCTTCGTATATCACTTCTCCGTCTAAAACTTCGTACTCTTCTTTTCCGGCCAGCACATTGCCGAGCGTACTTTTCCCGGAACCGTTTGGTCCCATAATGGCATGTACTTCGCCAGCTTTAATTTCAAGGTTGATTCCCTTCAGGATTTCTTTCCCTTCAACAGCAACTCTTAAATTCTTTATTGTAAGCATATTATTTGTAGTTTCGAGTTCTGAGTTTTGAGCTCCTCTCCGGAACAAACTCAAAATTTTATATTAATATTCAAGATTATCCAACACTTCCCTCAAGGCTGATAGCCAGTAGCTTTTGCGCTTCAACAGCAAACTCCATTGGCAATTTATTCAGCACCTCTTTTGCATATCCATTCACAATCATTCCAATAGCATCTTCAGTTGAAATGCCTCGCTGGTTGCAATAAAAAATCTGATCTTCACCAATTTTAGAAGTGGTCGCCTCGTGCTCAACGATGGATGATTTATTACCCACTTCGATGTAGGGAAAAGTATGTGCACCACAAGTTGAACCTAAAAGCAAGGAGTCGCACTGGCTGAAATTTCGCGAATTGATAGCGCCGGGCAATACTTTTACCAAACCACGATAAGAGTTGTCGCTAACGCCGGCTGAAATACCTTTAGAGATGATGGTACTTTTGGTGTTTTTACCAATGTGCACCATTTTGGTTCCGGTGTCGGCTTGTTGGTGGTTGTTGGTTAAAGCAACCGAGTTAAACTCGCCAACCGAATTATCACCCATCAAAATACAACTTGGATATTTCCAGGTGATGGCTGAACCGGTTTCGACTTGTGTCCAGCTAATTTTTGAAGACTCACCACGGCAAATGCCACGTTTGGTTACAAAGTTGTAAACTCCGCCTTTTCCTTCTTTATTTCCCGGATACCAGTTTTGTACGGTTGAGTATTTTACTTCGGCTCTGTCGAGTGCAATAATTTCAACTACTGCTGCATGAAGCTGGTTCTCATCGCGCATTGGTGCTGTACATCCTTCCAGATAGCTCACGTAGCTGGAGTCTTCAGCAATAATCAAGGTACGCTCAAACTGTCCGGTTCCGGCAGCATTTATACGGAAATAAGTTGAAAGCTCCATCGGACAGCGAACTCCTTTTGGGATGTAGCAGAATGACCCATCAGAGAAAACCGCTGAGTTCAATGCTGCAAAGAAATTATCTGATGTAGGAACTGACATTCCCAGATATTTCTTAACCAGATCAGGGTGTTCCAACACTGCTTCACTGAATGAACAGAAGATGACTCCCTTTTCGGCCAATGTTTCCTTAAATGTTGTTTTTACTGAAACACTGTCGATTACAGCATCAACGGCAACTCCGGCCAACACTTTTTGTTCTTCCAAAGGAATACCCAATTTGCTAAATGTCTCTAACAAATCAGGATCGACTTCATCCAAACTTTCATACTGTGGTTTTTTCTTTGGAGCTGAATAGTAAATGATCTCCTGAAAATCGATTGGTGGAACTTTTAAATATGCCCAGTCTGGCATTGGCATTTCCAACCATTTCCGATAAGCATCCAACCGAAAATTCAACATAAACTCCGGTTCATTTTTTTTGGCCGAAATTAGTCGTATTACATCTTCGCTCAGTCCTTTAGGAATGGAGTCCGACTCAAAATCCGAGACGAATCCAAATTTATATTCTTGCGAGGTTACCTCGTGTAAAATCTTATCTTGTTCTTCCATATCCCTCTATTTAGTTCGTTCTAATTGTACGCTTGTATTAACAAACGATAAAATAGACTGTTTAAATTAATTGCAAAGATAAGCAAGTAAAGCTATTTTTGCAGTTGAAAACAATATATACACACCCAAAGGTCTGATATTTAAAACATGGATAATACAAGCACACAAACAGCACTGTCGACATTAGGAGAATTTGGATTAATTGAACGGTTGACGAAGGATATTCAGCTTCGCCAACCAAGCACGATGAAAGGAGTTGGCGATGATGCTGCTGTTCTTCACTTTGAAAACCAACATACTGTTGTAACGACCGACTTGCTGACCGAAGGCATTCATTTTAATTTGATGTATGTGCCGTTGAGGCATTTAGGATACAAAGCGGTGATTGTGAATTTGTCTGATGTTTTTGCGATGAATGCAACGCCAACCCAAATTACGGTTTCGGTTGCTATTTCCAATAAATTTTCGGTTGAGGCAGTGGATGAACTTTATGCCGGAATTCACTTGGCCTGTGAGCAATATAAAGTTGACTTGGTTGGTGGCGATACGACCAGCTCGTTAACCGGACTTACCATTAGTGTAACGGCGATTGGTGTTGCCAAAGAGGAGGATTTGATTTACCGGAACGGAGCTCAATTAAACGACCTGGTATGTGTGTCGGGTGACTTGGGTGGTGCCTACATGGGACTGCAATTGCTGGAACGCGAAAATGAGGTATTTAAAGTGAATCCGAAAGAGCAACCCAAGCTCGAAGGTTACGACTATATTTTACAACGTCAGTTGAAACCTGAAGCCCGTGGCGACGTGATTCGTGCGCTGAAGAATATTGGTGTAAAACCAACCGCCATGATTGATATCTCAGATGGTCTGTCGTCGGAGCTGATTCATATTTGCAAAGCATCAAAAGTTGGGTGTAGTGTTTATGAGGAGAAAATTCCGTTGGACTATCAAACCCGGAAGTTTGCCGATGAGTTGAGCATCAACCCACTGGTTTCGGCGTTGAATGGTGGCGAAGATTACGAACTACTTTTTACGGTTCCACTAACTGATCACGATCGGATTAAAAATGACCCCGACATTACCATTATTGGGCATATTGTTGAAGAAAGCTCAGGCACGAACCTGGTAACAGGAGCCGGTGCTGCGATTCCACTGCAAGCGCAAGGATGGAATCCGATTGGAGAAGAAGAGAAATAAAACTTAGTTTGGAATAATTCCCATTTTTTTCATCAGGAAGTTGGCATTCATGGTTGACGTAACTCCATCGGTTAGTTTGTAGTCAAAAATTAATTCGTCGTTATTTAGTTGAATTTCGAAGCACTTGTTGCTGACGTTTTTTGAGTACTTCTCTGCTAACGAAGTTAATTTAAGGTCGTGTGTTGCAACAATGCCAACAGCATTTAAACTGATGAGTTGCTCAATTAATTTGATGGAGCCGGAAAGCTTATCCTCGGAATTGGTTCCTTTCAGCATTTCATCAATAATAACAAAAACTTCCTGCCCCGACTTGATTTCATCCAAGATGGCTTTCAGCCGCAGTAGTTCGGCGAAGAAGTATGATTCATCGTTTTGCAAGTTGTCGGTCGTTCGCATGTTGGTGAAAAGCTGAATGGGTTTTAAGCTCAGCCAGCTGGCATTAACCCGGCAGCCGTTCATTGCAAGAATCATGTTGACGCCGATGGTGCGCAGGAACGTACTTTTTCCGGCCATGTTGGCTCCGGTGATTATCGCAATTTGCCCCAACCCGTTTTGCCGAAAATCATTACCAATGCATTTTGCCGACTTAATTAGCGGATGCTTCAGGTCGTTGGCTGTGACATGAAATTCGCCATCTTCAAACTTGGGAATCGTCCACTCCGGATGATTATGATTTAAGTTGGCAAAGCTTGATAAAGCGTCAAATTCTGCAATCACATCAAACCAAAGATTGATTGAATTTTTATAGTGCGCTTGCCATTGGTAAAGCTGATAACTGCAGCGTAAATCCCAAAGTAAAATGGCGTTTAATGCAAGCCCCACTATAATATTCTGGCGATAGTCGAATCGAGCCATTGTGCGCTGAAGCTTGTCGATTAGAGTGCTCGCTTTTTTGTTTTCGCAGGATAGCTTGTTTTGCAACTCTTTCAGCCTTGGAGAACTGAACTCTTTGTCTTCGATAAGAATTAACAATTCCTGATATCTGGCCAATAACTTAGACTGACTGCCAAATAGCTTGTAAAATGACTGTATTGTTTTTCGATGATAAACCAATACGCCGCCATTAATGACTAATGATAAAATAAACAGTGCCCATGGAATGGTTGTGAACTGACAAACCAAAAACGAAACGGACGAAAGTATCGGGAGAATTATGAGCAAACGTTTGATCGTTTTCGGGTTCTGAATGGTTGACTTTTGAGTAATTTTTTGCAGCAGGAAAAAGTCTTCCTCATCGTGGCTATGCCCTTTGGCGGCAAAAAACTGGCGCCATCTTGTGTGTTTCGCCAAGTCGACCAGAGCCGCTTGTCTTTCTTGCAGAGTCGTAATGTCTCTTTCCGGTTGACCTAAAAATGCTGCCAGTTTCTTTTTCCCTAGTTGAGTAACTGTCCGGTTAATAAATTGAAACAATGATCCCGGGCCAAAAATGTCCAAGTCAAAAGTAAAATGATGATGTGGATCGATAAATTCTTTTCCACTTTCGAACTGACTATATTCTTCACCCAGAGCCAGTAATTCTTTTTGGTTAATATCGACCAGATTGGTGAAGAGCTTTTTTTCTTTTTCCTTTTTCAGAAAAACTTTAATCCAATAAAAAAATAATATGGTGCCGGCTGTTGCGAGCGGGTAGGCAATCCAGCCTGAAACTTTAGGTAGGTAAATCAGGGATAGAATAATTCCAACAAATGCTAAAAAGCGAAAGAGCGCCAATTGTCTGATTTGCTTTTTTAGAGTTGCCAGCTTTTGCTGGTCGTAGGTCAAAAATTTCTCGTATTCATGAAAAAGGTCTTGGTTCATGTTTTATTTATTGAAGTCGGACCAGCTGGCTTGCCGACAATAATATCGTGGTAATGAAAATTGAAAAGACCAGCATGATGATATAGCTTTCCTCGTTGGTGAGTCCGGTGTGTTCCAGCTTGGGGAGTTTAAGCAGTAAAAACCGATTTTCGACAATAACGAGCAACTTGTAGATAAAATGACCGATTAAAATGCCAACCAACATTCCTGTCAGGATGTCGAAAGGATAATGAACTCCAAGATAGATGCGGGTATAACTCACCAGAATAGCCCAAAAGTAGATTAAAAACTGGTAACGAGTATTTTTGAACAGCCGAGCCGTAAAAACAGCAACTGCAAACGAGTTGGTGGCGTGCGATGAGAAAAAACCAAATAAGCCGCCTCTGCTGTGCACATAGTACACCAAATCCTGAATAGCAGGTTCGTGAGTAGGGCGAAACCGCTTAACAGTTTCCTTAAAAAAAACAGACACCTGATCGCTAATGACAATTGTGAGCGCAAGTAATATGAGGATTACAAGTGCCTTCATTTTGTACTTGCGAACAATGAAAATAATTAGCGTAAGATAAAAAATAGCCCAGGTTCCGGTTTTGGTCAGCAGTGACATGACAATATCCCAAAACGAATTGTGCATTCCATTGAAAAAAAAGAATATGGATTGATCAAGTTGTTTTATGGATTCGATAAATGCCATTACGAAGGATTCAAAATTTGCCAGATTTTATCTTTCAACTCTATAATTCCCTGATTGGCTACCGACGAAATAAAGTGATGCGGAATATCTTTCAATTCGGAACTAATTTCCTGTTTCAGTTCTTCATCCAGAAAATCCGATTTGCTGATTACCAGGTAGCGTTCTTTGTCCAGCAACTCCGGGTTGTACTTTTCAAGTTCATTTAATAGAACACCATATTCGTTCCGGTGGTCTTTGCTATCGGCCGGAACCATAAATAAAAGCATAGAATTTCGTTCGATGTGCCGAAGGAATCTTAGTCCCAGGCCTTTTCCTTCATGTGCCCCTTCAATAATTCCGGGAATGTCGGCCATAACAAACGATTGCTGATCGCGGTATGAAACGATCCCCAGATTTGGAACAAGCGTGGTAAACGGATAGTCAGCAATTTTAGGTTTGGCCGCCGAAACAACCGACAGGAGTGTTGATTTTCCTGCACTCGGAAACCCAACAAGTCCAACGTCAGCCAAAATTTTAAGCTCCAAAATCTTCCAGCCTTCAGCACCGTCTTCGCCCGGTTGAGCATAGCGTGGTGTTTGGTTTGTCGACGATTTAAAGTGGGTGTTTCCCAAGCCACCTCGTCCTCCTTTCACCAGGTATTGGGTTTCGCCATCTTTCGTAATCTCAAAAAGAAATTCACCGGTTTCACCATCTTTCGCAACAGTTCCTAACGGAACTTCTATGGTAATATCCTCACCATCAGCGCCAAAGCTGCCGTGCCCTCCGCCAGATGCACCGTGTCCGGCAAAAATGTGTCTTTTGTACCTCATGTGAAGCAGTGTCCACATTTGAGCATTGCCTCTTACAATTACATGGCCGCCACGTCCTCCGTCACCACCGTCAGGGCCACCTTTAGGGACAAACTTTTCTCTTCGCAGGTGAGTTGATCCTGAGCCACCATTTCCAGAGCGACAGAATATTTTTACGTAATCAACAAAGTTATTTTCAGCCATGGTATCATTTTGTTACAGTGCAAAATAAACAAAAAAAGACGAACGTATTATAATACATTCGTCTTATAAGTTGTGTTGTTTCTATTAAAGTGTTTTTACGGTCTCTTTCAGGCGCGCTGCAATTTCTTCAACAGATCCCATTCCGTCAATATCAAAATGCTTGTTTTGTGCAGCATAGTAATCTTTGATGGGGGCTGTTTTTTCGTGATAAACTGAAATTCGGTTTTCAATAATCGATTCGTCCTGGTCGTCGGAACGTCCAGATGTTTTGCCTCGGTTGAGCAGTCGGTTAATCAACTCTTGTTTTTCAACCTCCAGGCATAGCATGGCAGAAATCGGAGTTTTATTTTCGTCAAGCATTGCATCCAGTGCATTTGCTTGCGCTACCGTTCTTGGAAATCCGTCGAAGATAAAACCTTTAGCTTCTGAATTGGCTGTCAGTTTATTTTTGATCATACCAATTACGACCTCATCGGTTACAAGTTCTCCTTTATCCATAAACTTTTTGGCCTGTAGGCCAAGCTCGGTTTGTGCGGCAATTTCATTGCGTAATATATCTCCGGTTGACAAATGAATAAGCCCGAAACTTTCAATTAAAAACTCGGCCTGGGTTCCTTTTCCTGCACCCGGCGGACCGAATAAAACTAAATTTAACATGTTGGTAATATCTATTTTGGTTTTTTTTGAGTATCCTTCTTTAACTACTCTACTGCTTTGAAAATATCGATCAGATTGCGACCACGTCCGTCGTAATCCAGCCCATATCCAACAATAAAATCGTTTGGGATTTCGAGGCCGATGTAGTCCAGGTTTACTTCTTTTACAAGTGCATCGGGCTTTAGTAGCAGAGTGGCAACTTGAACCTCTGCCGGCTTGTGATCCTGAAGCTGTTTAATCGTATTGTCAATTGTTATCCCCGAATCCACAATGTCTTCTAAAATAACAACCGTTCTTCCTTCCAGACTTTCATTCAAGCCAATTAATTCTTTTATTTTTCCGGTTGATTGAGTTCCGGAGTATGAAGCGAGTTTCACGAAAGAAATCTCAGCATCGAGTAAGGTAATTCGTTTAAAAATTTCGGCTGCAAACATAAACGATCCGTTTAAAATGCAGAGGAACAGTGGGTTTTTTCCTTCCAGCTCTTCATTCATTTTATCAGCCATTTCCTCAATTACCGAACGAATTTTCTCGTAAGGGATAAATAATTCGAACTCTTTATCTAATATTTTAATGTTACTCATTGCCCCGATTTTTTTGTTATTGGAAAGAAGAGTTTTTAATCTGTTTATTTTCGATTATTTTAGCTCTGATTTTAAAAAGTTACAAAGAAACAAAAATTAATTGAAAAGATGGAAGCGAAAGTAAGTATCATAATGGGAAGCACTTCTGATTTGAGTGTGATGGAAGGTGCTGCAAAAATTTTAGACGAGTTTGAAATTCCTTTTGAAATTAATGCCTTGTCGGCGCACCGCACCCCGGAAGAAGTGGAGCGTTTTGCAAAGGGTGCAAAGGAGCGGGGAATTCAAGTGATTATTGCAGGAGCAGGAATGGCTGCCCACTTGCCTGGAGTAATTGCAGCAATGACAACGCTGCCGGTTATAGGTGTCCCCATAAAAGCAAGTTTGGATGGCTGGGACTCGATGTTAGCCATTTTGCAAATGCCTCCGGGAATTCCGGTTGCTACGGTGGCCATAAACGGAGCCCGCAATGCCGGAATTTTAGCTGTTCAGATGATGTCGCTGGGCGACAAAGAGTTGATGGGCAAATTGGAGAATTTTAAAGAGGAGTTAAAAGACAAAATTGTAAAGGCCAATAAAGATTTGTCAGAGGTAAAGTTTAAATTCAAAACAAATTAGTTTTTTGTTAAGCTAAAATATTGTAACTTAACGTTGCTTTTGTGCTTAAGGGTGTACCTGTTACACCCTTTTGTTATGATTAAAAAAGTCGTTTTTGTTATTTTTGTATTGTTGTGTGTTGACGCCGAAGGGCAGGAAGTCTTTCATACTCCGGCGAGATTTAAAGCAGTAGGCAATGCCAGTGTAAGTTTGCAATCGCCGCTTGCCGTGTGGTCCAACCCTGCGGGAATTGCCTTGGTAAAATTAACATCGGTCGGTTTAAACTACGAAAGGCGATTTTTACTGGACGAACTTCAAACAACTTCTGCTTTTCTTGTAATTCCCATAGCAAAGACCAACTTCGGATTTTCATTTTATCAGTTTGGCTATCACGCTTATCGCGAGAATAAGTGGTCCGCCTCGGTGTCCAAACGATTGGCTGAACGCTTACTTGGAGGGGCTCAATTTCATTATCATCAGCTATCTCTGGCTGAAAATGATCTGCGATCAGGAGCCCTGCTTGTCGATCTGGGTATTCAATTTCAACTATCGGAAGATTTTTGGCTTGGTGCTCAACTGTTCAATCCTTCGGAAGTGAGTCTTCAGCACTTGGCCATGAGTTATGATTTCCCTTTGATTTGGCGAGTAGGAGCGCACAAACTTTTTGAGAAGACGGTGCTTTTTACTATCGAGATGAAGCAATGGGAAAAGCAGGCTGTCGGGTTTTGTGCCGGAATGGAGATCCAGCTGAAAGATCAATTTCAGTTACGTCTTGGGGCTGACAGCCGTCAACGACAATTCGCAATGGGAGTGGGTTATTCTCTACAGCACTTTCAAACCGACTTAACCTTTACTTATCATCAGGTTTTGGGATACACGCCGTCATTTTCAATTTATTACCAATTGCCATGAAAAGACTGATTCTTTATATCGCCTTTTCAGTTGTCCAGACTTTGGCTTTAGGGCAGGTTCCCGATTATGAATTTCAAGCTGCATTGGAAAGCATGATAGAGGCGGTCGTTGCGGAGAACGAAAATGCCGATGTAGCACAGTTGACTGAAGAATTGCAATTGATTAGGGAACAGCCGTTCAACATTAATCAAGCTACTCGTGAAGATTTCGAAAGGCTCTATTTCTTATCGGGACTACAAATCGCCAATTTGCTGGATTACCGCAAAAGATATGGTCAGATTTATTCACCATTCGAATTAAACAGCATTGATGGATTTGACCCGGATTTAATTCGGGTGTTGCAGGCTTTTGTGTCGTTTGGAGAGTCAGATAAAAAGCGTTTTCGATTTCGTCCAAGACAGGAAGTGATGCTAAGAGCGATTCGGCTTTTAGAAAAGCAAAAGGGGTATAAAGAACCGCGAAAATACCTAGGCTCACCTGAAAAGTTGTATCTCCGGTATCGGTACTCGGGGACCGGATTACATGCTGGCTTAACTGCGGAGAAGGATGCCGGCGAATCTTTTTTTTGTGAAGCGAATCCCGTCGGGTTTGATTACTACAGCGGCTATCTGAATTTCGACTTTCAGGACGGAAAGCATCGTCTTTATTTGGGCGACTATCTGGTTCGGTTTGGGCAAGGATTAACAGCCTGGCAAGGTTTTTCACTGTCAAAGTCTGCCGAGGTAGGAGGTGTGGCAAAATTCAATCAGGGTATAAAGAGCTATTCATCAACTGACGAGAACAACTTTTTGCGCGGCGTGGCAACAAGTCTGGATTTAGGAAAATTCCAATGGAGTTCATTTGTTTCCTATAAGCGGTTTGATGCAAATAAAGACAGCGTTGATGGGGCTGCTGTTTTTACTTCTTTTCAAACTTCGGGTTTGCACCGGAGCCAAAACGAAATTGACGATAAAAACTCGGTCAGGGCCTTTACTGCCGGAACGAACCTGAGTTTTTCTTTCGATAAACTATCCGTTGGATTAACCGGAATTCATTTTCGCTATGAGCTTCCATTGCAACGAAAACTGGCAGACTACAACCTTTTTCTGTTTGACGGAAGACAGGTGAGTAATCTCGGATTGAGCTACAAGTATGGGCTGAACCGTTATTTCTTTTTTGGAGAAACAGCCTGGTCCAGTACAAGAGGAACGGCATTTATTCAAGGGGTGCAGGCTAATCCGGCAGATCAGATCGGACTGTCTGTTTTGTACCGAAATATTGGTAAAAACTACAATGCCCCATTGGCAGGGGCTTTCACCGAAGGAAGCAAAGTGAATGACGAACAAGGCGTTTATTTTGGAGCAGTGGTTCAACCCATCGCGGGAGTCAGCCTCCGCATGTACGCTGATTTTTTTCGATATAACTGGATAAAATATACAACTGTTGCGCCCGGAAAGGGACAGGAGTATTTGCTTCAGTTGGATTATAAGGTTACTCAGGACTGGAAGGTGTACTCCCGTTACTTTTTAGAGAAAAAGCCGGTAAAAGCGAATGGCGATTTCACAAAGTTAAACCTGGAACAATCTAGGGAAAAGGTTCGGATTCAGGTTGAAGGTATTCTTTGGGAACAGCTTATCTCAAAAAGCAGATGGGAGTGTATTTGGTATCAACACGAGCAAAAATCATTTGGTTGGATGGTCTTTCAGGATGTCGGTTTTCACAGTAAAAGTAATTCGCAGGCATGGTGGTTGAGGCTGGCTTATTTTCATACTGACGACTACGATTCGAGGGTTTATGCTTTTGAAAATGATCTGCTTTACCAGTTTTCTGTTCCCGCCTTTTATGGTAAAGGAATACGTATCTATGCAAATGGAAAAGTTAAAATATGTGAAAAGATTGACGTTTGGATGAAAGTTGCAAGAAGCTGGTTTCTTGGGGTTGACAAGCTGGGTAGTGGTTATAGCCAGATTGATGGTGGCAAAAAGACTGAAGTTAAATTTCAGTTAAGATTCAAGTTTTGAGTTGATTTTATATCTTTGCGGCAAATGCTTAAAGGATTGGGGTGAAAATGAACTATGACGATATTCGACCTTATGAAGACCATGAAGTTAATCACTACATTAACGTATTGCTGAAAGACGATATTTTTCAAGAGGTACTTCAATTTATTTTTCAGGATGAAAACCAACGTGCTCAGGCGAAAGCAATGTTGTCGAAAATCCAGACAGTAGAGGAGTTGCAGTTGACTTTTATGCTTTCGTTGGTTGCTGATTGGATTATTAAAAAGACAACTTGTGGCGTAACGTGGAGTGGTTTGGATCAGTTGGATAAATCGAAAAGTTATTTGTTCATTTCCAATCATCGAGATATTATTTTGGATGCAGCGCTTTTAAACTATACCATTGTAAAGGCTGGAATGAATACCACCGAAATTGCAATCGGCAACAACTTGTTGATTTACGATTGGATTGTTCATGCGGTAAAGTTAAACCGGGCTTTTGTTGTTAAACGAAATTTGCCTGCCCGAGAATTGCTGATGGCCTCGAAAAAGCTTTCTACCTATATTCGTGAAGCCATTACCAGCAGAAACCGATCGGTTTGGATTGCTCAGCGCGAAGGAAGGACAAAAGACGGAAATGACCAAACGCAACAAGCGTTGCTTAAAATGTTGAACTTAAGCAACGATAAGGACTTTGTTGAAGGTTTTCATGAACTGCAAATTGTGCCCCTTTCTATTTCCTATGAGCGTGAGCCTTGCGGAATCTCAAAGGTTGAAGAGATTTATAAACGCGAAAGTGAGGGGTTTGAAAAGACACAGGCTGATGATTTGAAGAGCATGGCTTTTGGATTAACTCGTCCGAAAGGAAGGGTTCACTTTTCGTTTGGTAAGCCAATTGATGCACCGTTGGAAGAGTTTGCAAAAGCTGAAACAGCCAACGAGAGCGTTCAGCAGCTAGCTGATTATATTGACGAGCGGATTTACAAAAACTACAAACTTTGGCCGAATAATTACTTAGCAGCCGATTTAATGAACGGTAAAGATGAACATGCCGACAAAATTGAAGAGGCGACGCGTGATAAGTTTTCAGAATTACTTCAGGATTTAGTCGATACAATTGGAGAAGGAGATTCAAAGCGTCAGCAGGAGTTGTTTGTTAAAATGTATGCCAATCCGTTGTTGAATGCTGAAAATGCAGTAAGTAAAAAGGCGAATGCTTAATTCAGCATAAAACAATAGAATCTATTCTCAGATTTCCGTTATCAATTTGTCTGTCTTGGTTTATTGACAACGTTGATGAATTGCTTGATGGTTGCTTCATTTTTGAATTTTACCGGGATTGAAATTTTCAAATCGAAATAAGGGGTTTTAGATACCACATACTTCCATTTTTTACTGCCGAGGATTGCTCTTTAATTTGGGAGTAAAAGAACAATGGTTGATATTTGCAATTAACCTGCAATTTGTAGAACTTCGTTTGTCGTTTACCAATACCTGCAATGAAACGAGCATGTAAAATATTCACACACAGAAGTATGATTGTTTAAAGCGAGTTCCATGTGTTGCGAAAAATAAACAATTATAAACACATGAAAAAATCCGACAGGAAATTTTTACATCGACCCGAATATCCGGGAGGAAATGAGTCATTCAAAGCTTTTATCAAAGAGCATTTGGTTTATCCCAAACAAGCGTTGGAAAATGAAATTCAGGGAACAGTCTATTTACAAGCCGAAATTAATGACGAAGGTGAAGTGTTGCAGGTAAAGGTAGATAATGGCATTGGCTTTGGTTGCGACGAGGAAGCTGTCCGGTTGGTGAAAATGATGCACTACGGTAGGGTGAAGAATCGTGGGGTACGATTAAAAGCATGGAAAAAGCTCAGGATAAATTTTCGTCTGGATGAACACAAGCCCAAAGGGGTCTCGTACAATTATTCAGTAAAATCGGACAAAGAACAAAAGTCGGCTTCAGGTACTTCATACCAGTATACGATTCAATTACCTCCTAAAAAATAAATTCCTTTCGTTTCTGATTGTCGGCACGCGTCAACGTTTTCTTAACTCTCCATATTTAATTTAAGTCCGTAGTTTTTTTATCAAGCTTACACAGGTTAACTTTTTTACCTGCTGTTTCGTAATTTAAAATGTTAACGATTGTTTATTTGAGGACTATGGCATTTATTTTGATTGGTTTATAATTGCATTAAATGATTTAGAGTGATGAAAAAAATGACAAGTGTAATTCTGTTGCTTCTAGTGTTTTCAGGTTTTTCTATGGCGCAGAAAGAGACAGATAAAAAAGAAAATATCAAAGCGTTAATCGAAAGCAGGCAGTTTAAATTTACTGCTCGCTCGGTGACACCAATGAGTGGAGGAACGATCAATTTAACTTCAACTTACGATTTTTCCGTAGATAGCATGCAGGTTGAATCCTGGTTGCCTTTTTATGGGCGGGCTTATCAATCGGATTATGGCAGTACCGAAGGAGGTATCAAATTTAAAGAGGTCGCTAAGGTTCTGGAAGTTGAGAGGAATGACAAAAAAGACTCTTATGAAATCCGAATTGAAGTAGACACCGCAAAGGACAGTTACAAGATTGATATCCATGCTGGCGACAGTGGTTATGCTTCCATGAGTATTCTTTCCAACCGTAGGCAGTCGGTGAGTTATTACGGCATTATTGAGCCGTTAGATGAATAAAAAAAAGGCAGGTTTTTCCTGCCTTTTTGGTTGTATGATTTTATTCTTAACCTTCTACGTTAACTTTTTTTGATTCTCCCGGTAAAATCAGATTCAGTAAAATTCCAACAACAGCTGCCAGTCCAATTCCTGCGAGTGAAAAATTGCCCCAGGAAATAACTGCACCTCCAATTCCGATAGTCAGCACGATAGAAACAACCACCTGATTTCGAATTTGTGAAAGATCGGTTTTTGAGTCGATCAGTGTTTTTATGCCGACAGAGGCAATTAATCCAAAAAGCAAAAGCATGATTCCTCCCAATACTGCTTGAGGGATGGTTTTCAGAATACCGCTGACCTTTCCGATCAATGAAAAAACGATCGCAGTAATTGCAGCAATTCGCAAGATGAATGGGTTGGTTACTTTTGTTAGGGCAATGGCTCCTGTAACTTCAGAGTAAGTCGTATTTGGAACACCTCCAACCATACCTGCAAGTCCGGTGGCAATACCATCGCCTAGTAAGGTGCGGTGTAAACCGGGCTTTTCAATAAAGTTTTTATCAGCCACGCCACCAATTGCGTACATGTCGCCTACGTGTTCGATAATTGGGGCCACTGCGACAGGAATCATATATAAAATAGCATTCCAGTTAAATTCAGGCACGATAAATCCGGGAAGCTGAAGCCAGGCAGCTTCTTTTATTGGGGTGAAGTCGATAACGCCAAATACCAGGCCGGCAATGTACCCAACGACGATGCCAATGAAAATAGGAATCAATTTGATTAAGCCTTTGGTGAATACGACCACAATAACAGCTGTAGCCAGGCTAATGACAGCAATGGGCCAATGTGTTTTGGACATATCGATAGCTGTTCCTGCCAGTGACAAACCAATAATCATGATTACCGGACCAACTACTGTAGCAGGGAAAAGGCGCTCGATGAGTTTTATGCCCCGCCATTTTACGAGTGCCGAAACGGCTGTGTATACAATACCAACCGCAACAATTCCGGATAGTGCTCCCGGTAAGCCATAAAGTTTCGTGGCTTCAATAATTGGAGCAATAAAAGCAAAGCTACTGCCCAGAAATACGGGAACCATTCCTTTTGTTATCAGGTGAAAAATTAGCGTTCCAATTCCGGCAGTGAATAGAGCCACGGCAGGATCGATACCAACCAGAAGCGGAACAAGTACAGTTGCTCCGAAGGCTACAAACAAAAATTGCACGCCCAAAACCATATTACGTCCTGTAAATTGGTTCTGGTTTTCATTCATTTTCAGCTTAGTCATTTAATTGAAATTTAGTTAGCGAGTGTTAATATAGTTTTGCGGAAATGTCGCGGATATAAAGCTGGATATTTGTTTTACCTCTAAAAACATTTTCGGCTATCGAATAACAAATGTCAAAAGGTAAACCTTGGCTGATGGCATCGTAATGATCAGCCTGATTAAAAGCGATGGCCGGGAATACTGATGAGTTTCCGGTTGGTTCAACCAGATCAAGCTTAAGGTGTTCCAGCTGACGGCCAACACAGCGGCTGGTACCACTGTCAAGCACATTTTCGGTGACAAAAACCGGATCCATATTGTGAGGTCCAAACGGAGCAAACTGTTTCAGAATACGGTAGAACTTGGGTGTGATTTCTGAAAGTTGAATTTTGGCATCCACATCCATCGTTTCCGTTTGCTGTTGCTTCGTAATGCTATTGGCCACGATTTCTTCAAACCGACGGGTGAATGCCGGGATGTTGTCAATTTTCATGGTTAAACCGGCAGCGTACATGTGTCCGCCATACGATTCCAAAAGGTCGCTGCACGAACCAATTGCTTCGTACAAATCAAAATTCTTTACGGAGCGTGCTGAACCTGTTGCCATGCCGTTTGACTCGGTAAGGATGACAGTTGGACGGTAATAATGCTCAGTCAACCGGCTGGCCACAATGCCAACGACTCCTTTGTGCCAGTCGCGGTTGTATAGCACCGTTGCTTTACGTTCGTTTTGGTTCGGATCGTGGGTGATCATATCCAGTGCTTCCTGGGTAATGTCACGATCCAACGTTTTGCGTATCTCGTTGTACGAATTGATTTCATTGCCGAGTTCGATGGCTTCTTCTTCTTCAGTAACCACCATGATTGCCACTGATTTTTTACCGTGTTCAATTCGACCTGAAGCATTCAGGCGTGGTCCAATTTTAAAAACAATATCGCTCACCGAAATATCTTGCCCCACAAGGCCCGACATTTGGATGATGGTTTTCAATCCGAGGCTGGGGTTCGAATTTAGTTTGCGAAGCCCGTAATAGGCCAGCACCCTGTTCTCTCCAACTACCGGAACAATGTCGGAAGCAATACTGACAACGACAAGATCAAGTAAATCGTAGAGCTCAACAATCGGGACATCATTTTTTTGTGTGTAGGCCTGAAGCAGTTTAAAACCAACTCCACATCCGGAAAGCTCTTTGAACGGATAGTTGCAATCCGGGCGTTTGGCATCAAGCACCGCAACCGCCTCGGGAATGACATCATCAGGGTTGTGATGATCGCAAATGATAAAGTCAATACCGCGATCTTTGGCATTTTTTATTTTTTCAACTGCTTTAATTCCACAATCCAAAACGATAATAAGCGAAATTTTTTCTTCCTCTGCAAAGTCAATACTTCGCGGCGAAATACCGTAACCTTCCGAATAACGGTCAGGAATATAATAGTCCAGATTTTTAATCCGGCTACGTAAAAATTGGTACATCAAAGCGACCGAGGTCGTTCCGTCAACATCATAGTCGCCATAAATCAATACTTTTTCTTCGTTTTCAATGGCGCGTTCAAGTCGTTCAACGGCTTTGTCCATGTCCTTCATCAGGAATGGATCATGTAAATCGGAAAGGCGTGGTCGGAAAAAAGATTTTGCTTCGGCGTAAGTTGAAATTCCTCGTTGTGCTAACAGGTTTCCAATAACCATATTTACGTTGAGGGCAGCAGATAAATGCTTGATAACATTGGCATCGCCTTGAGTTTTAATGTTCCAGATTTTATCCATTCTTGCTGATTACTTCTTCCTCGTTTTGGGTGCACAAATTTAATTTGTCAAAGATAAGCAATGCTTGGCGATCTGGAAAACGAAAGCACGCCATATCGTTGACATTCTGTTAACAATAAAGCGATATTCGAATCTAAATTTCACCCATTCAAATCATTAGACTTGTTATAAAATTATCAATAGCAAGATAAGAGTCTCAAAATGTTGATTATGTTATATTTAGTTTGAGATAGACTTTGGAATGTAATCAGCATTTCTTTGTTATATTTGCACCTGATTTTTTTAGAAATATTTCAAACTGAAAAGTACCCATGAGTATAGCAGAGCTTAGCGAGCAAGAAGTGATCCGCAGAAATTCATTGGCCAGATTGCGTGAGTTAGGAATTGAACCTTACCCGGCAGAGCAGTATCCGGTGAATACGAAGGCAAAAGAGATAAAGGACAATTTTGATCCTGAGAAGGAGAATTATCAGGAGGTTGTTTTAGCGGGACGGATTATGAGTCGCCGAATTATGGGGAAAGCTTCATTTGCTGAATTGCAGGACGATTCTGGTCGTATTCAGATGTATTTTAATCGTGATGAAATTTGCCCGGGAGATGACAAAACCTTATACAATGAGGTTTTCAAAAAGCTGTTGGATATTGGCGACATCATTGGCGTGAAGGGATTTGCGTTTACTACGCAGGTCGGAGAGAAATCCGTTCATGTAAAAGAGTTTACGGTACTAGGAAAATCACTTCGTCCGCTTCCGATTGTGAAGGAAAAGGAAGGGAAAACCTACGATGCATTTACTGATCCGGAGCAACGTTACCGTCAACGCTATGTCGATTTGGTGGTTAATCCACAAGTGAAAGATACTTTCATTAAGCGCACAAAAATTGTCAACACCATGCGCGAGATGTTTAACGAACGAGGATACATGGAGGTGGAAACGCCTATTTTGCAAGCCATTCCAGGAGGAGCCGCTGCCCGCCCGTTTATTACCCATCACAATAGTTTAAACATTCCGCTGTATTTGCGAATTGCCAATGAGCTTTACTTGAAGCGTTTAATTGTTGGTGGTTTTGAGGGCGTGTATGAATTTGCCAAAGACTTCCGCAACGAAGGAATGGACCGGACTCATAACCCGGAGTTCACCGTGATGGAAATCTATGTCGCGTACAAAGATTACAAGTGGATGATGGATTTTACAGAAGAGATGGTGGAGCGTGTGGCTTTAGCACTTCATGGAAAAACCGAGATTCCTGTTGGCGATAAAATGATCGACTTTAAGCGTCCGTATCCTCGGGTGACCATGCGGGAAGCTATTCTGGAGCACACGGGGCATGATATCGCCGGAAAAGCAGAAGCCGAACTTCGTGAAATCTGTAAAGCATTAGATATTGAAACCGATCCATCGATGGGTAAGGGAAAATTGATTGATGAACTTTTTGGTGAAAAATGTGAACACAATTACATCCAGCCAACGTTTATTATAGACTACCCAATTGAAATGTCGCCACTCACCAAGAAGCATCGTGACAATCCCGAATTGACCGAGCGTTTTGAGTTGATGGTAAATGGAAAAGAATTGGCCAATGCCTACTCGGAGTTGAATGATCCGATTGATCAGCGCGAGCGTTTTGAAGATCAGATGAAGCTTTCGGAAAAAGGAGATGATGAGGCCATGTTTATCGATCAGGACTTTTTGCGTGCCTTGGAGTATGGTATGCCTCCAACATCGGGAATGGGAATTGGAATTGACCGGCTGACAATGTTTATGACCAATAACATGTCAATTCAGGATGTATTATTTTTCCCACAAATGAGACCGGAGAAAAAAGCTGCGGTTGATACAGATGAAATGTTCGTAGAAATGGGCATTCCAGCCGAATGGGTCGAAGTTGTTCGTAAACTTGGATTTCAAAAAACGGAGGCTTTGAAAGAAGCGAAACCAGGAAAATTTTTCAATGACCTTTGTGGTTTCAATAAAAAAAACAAACTTGGGCTTACAAACCCTTCAATGGATGATGTAAAGCAATGGCTGGCATAGCCGGAGCTACTGATTATGTATGTAGAACCCAAAATAGCGATTATCGGAGGTGGAAGTTGGGCAACAGCTTTGGCAAAAATATTACTGAATAATGTTGAAAGCATTAATTGGTACCTCCGAAGTAGTGAGAATATTGAGCAATTCAAACGGTATAGGCACAATCCAAACTACTTGCGAGGGGTTGAGTTTGATATTGATCAAATCGTCTTCTTTAATGACATCAATCAAATTATTGAAGAGTCAGATGTGTTGGTGTTGACGATTCCTTCGGCTTTTTTACATGATTCGCTTAAGGATCTGACAGCCGATATCAGCAATAAATTCATCGTGTCTGCCATTAAAGGAATTGTTCCTGAAACCAACCAGATTATTGCAACCTATTTAAAAGAAAGCTATAAAGTTCCGTATGACCGGATTGGTGTGATTGCCGGGCCCTGTCATGCAGAGGAAGTAGCGCTCGAACGTTTGTCGTACCTGACGATTGCCTGCCCGGATATTAAACGAGCTCGTGATTTTGCATCCCGATTAGAATGCCCTTATATCCGTTCGCATGTTTCCGACGATATCTTTGGGACAGAGTACGCATCGGTATTAAAAAATATTATCGCTATTGCTTCGGGCATTGTGCATGGTTTGCGCTATGGTGACAATTTTCAGGCAGTACTTGTAGCCAATGCCATTCAGGAAATTAAACGTTTTGTAGATAAGGTACATCCGATAACCCGCGATATTAAGAGCTCAGCCTATCTGGGCGATTTACTGGTAACTGCTTATTCTCAGTTTTCAAGAAATCGCACATTTGGTGCAATGATTGGAAAAGGATACACCACCCGAACTGCTCAGATTGAGATGCACATGGTGGCTGAAGGCTATTATGCTACCAAGTCAATTCATGAGATTAATGAGGTATTCAAGGTGAAAATGCCTATTTGTGAGGCGGTGTACAATATCCTTTACGAAAATGTTCCACCCTCAATTGAGATCAAAGAATTGACCGGAAAATTGAGATAAACTGCGGGGAATATTGCCTGCTGGTTTTCCTGTTACATTCGATTTATCATTAGGATAGTTCGACCCAAGCGTCTACACGTCAACCCATAAAAAAGAGGTAGTCCATCTGGAATACCTCTTCATTAATTAGATCAAAATTTCGTTATCGCATTTCTTTATATGCATTGATCAATCCATTGGTCGATGCATCGTGTGTTGAAATAGATTCTTCATTTGTTAATTCAGGAAGAATATTGTTGGCCAACTGTTTACCAAGTTCGACACCCCACTGATCGAAACTGTAGATGTTCCAGATGATCCCCTGAACAAATATTTTGTGTTCGTACATGGCAACCAAAGCACCCAGGGTATGTGGCGTTAGTTTCTTAAATAAAATGGAATTGGTTGGGATGTTCCCTTGAAAGATTTTAAAATTCTTTAATGCCTGAATTTCTTCATCCGATTTTCCGGCAGCTTTAAATTCGTCCACGACTTGAGCTTCCGTTTTTCCTACCATCATCGCCTCGGTTTGTGCAAAAAAGTTCGCTAGCAACTTCGGATGATGATCACCAAGTTGATTGTGGCTAATTGCCGGAGCCAGGAAGTCGCAAGGAATTAACTTGGTTCCCTGGTGAATCAATTGATAAAAGGCATGCTGACCATTAGTACCCGGTTCGCCCCAAATAATCGGGCCGGTTTGATAGGTTACGGGCTCTCCATTACGATCGACATATTTCCCGTTACTTTCCATGTTTCCTTGCTGAAAATAAGCAGAGAAACGATGCATGTACTGGTCGTAAGGAAGGATTGCTTCTGTTTCGGCACCATAGAAGTTGTTATACCAAACGCCAATTAGTGCCAATATTACCGGAATATTCTGATCAAAATCAGCTGTTTTAAAGTGATTATCCATGGCGTGTGCTCCTTCAAGAAACCCGACGTATTTATCGAACCCAATAGCACAAGCTACTGATAAGCCGATGGCCGACCAAACCGAATAACGACCACCTACCCAATCCCAAAAGCGGAACATGTTTTTGGTGTCAATACCAAAGGCAGAAACCGCATCGACATTTGTAGACAATGCTGCAAAATGATTTTTTACAAATGACTCATCGTTAGCCGCACTCAAAAACCAACTTTTTGCACTGTTGGCATTGGTCATGGTTTCTTGCGTGGTAAAGGTTTTCGACGCTACAATAAATAACGTGGTCTCAGGATTAACCAACTTTAAGGTTTCAGCAATGTGTGTTCCATCTACATTCGATACAAAATGCAGATTTATATTTTCTTTTTTGTACGACTTTAACGCCTCAATGACCATCAATGGCCCCAGATCGGAACCTCCAATGCCAATATTTACAATATCGGTAATGGGTTTGCCGGTATATCCTTTCCAATCACCCGAAATGATGCTTTCGGAAAAGTTTTTCATTTGCTCCAATACCTCATTAATTTCAGGCATTACATCTTTACCATCAACCAAAATAGGCGTATTGCTACGGTTACGCAAAGCTACATGAAGCACCGCGCGATCCTCAGTGACATTGATTCGTTGGCCTGAAAACTCGCTGGCGATGGCTTCTTTCAAACCACACTCTTCAGCTAGCTGTAACAACAACGACAACGCTTTGTCATCCAATCGGTTTTTAGAGAAATCCAAAAGGATATCTTCAAACTTCAATGAGTATTTCTCGAAACGAGAAGCATCATTGGTAAACAGATCTTTAATTTGAGTGTCTTTAAACGAAGCATAATGCGCCTCCAGAGCCTTCCATGCTTTTGTTGTTGTCGGATTTATTTTTGGTAGCATATTGAGTGATTTTAGTTGTTATTTAATACAATAGTAGATGTCAATTTTACGAGCGATTACAAAGATAAAAAAAGCATTTTAGATTCAGTCCATTCTGTTTGAGCGATCAGCGATTCAGCATTTAATTTATACTGGCAGGTGTTTCTTTGTGGTGGTTTTCGAATCGCCAGTTGTTTTTGCTGCTGTTGGGGCGTTGCCCCAACAACCCCAGTTCCTTTTCTCCTTGGATGAGAAAAGGAACCAAAAGAATCAAGGCTGACGATGCTTTTGAACGAAAACTACGGGTCAGTCACTGCCCGAAAACCAAACTCCTCCTTTTCAGTCGTCAAACAGGGTTTTCTTAGCGAGTCCCTTCGCTGCTTCCTTCCCTTGTTTTCTAGTTCAAAACCTTCGTAGGCCGAGCTTTTCGCCTGTTGGCGAAGCGGGGGACTTAAATGTCCCAATTAAGTGCTCGTCTTCCTGAACTTGTTTCAGGATCTGTTGGCGACTTGCACCAGTATTGTCCGAAACAGATTGCTTCGGTCGTTCCTTCCTCTCAATCACGTTTTTCACTTGCGTCATTGCAAGGTGAAGCAATCTTTCAGCTGATTACTGCTATCTCACCCTCTTGGCTCTTGGTTCTTGGATCTAAAGTCTACTATCTATTGTCTTGTTCTCATTGCATGTGTTGGGGCGTTGCCCCAAGCCCCAGTTTCTTTTCTCCTTCGATGAGAAAAGGAACCAAAAGAATCAAGGCTGACGAAGGTTTTGAACGAAAACTACGGGTCAGTCACTGCCCGAAAACCAAACTCCTCCTTTTCAGTCGTCAAACAAGGTTTTCTTAGCGAGTCCCTTCGCTGTTTCCTTCCCTTGTTTTCTGATTCAAAACCCTCGTAGGCCGAGCTTTTCGCCTGTCGGCGAAGTGGGGGACTTAAATGTCCCAATTAAGTGCTCGTCATCCTGGACTTGTTTCAGGATCTGTTGGCAACTTGCTCCAGTATGGTCCGAAACAGATTGCTTCGGTCGTTCCTTCCTCTCAATCACGTTTTTCACTTGCGTCATTGGTAGCAAAGCGAAGCAATCTTTCAGCTGAGCTATCTCACCCTCTTGGCTCTTTATTCTTGGATCTAAAGTCTAATATCTAACGTCTTGTTCTCATTCTTTACTGAAAGGGTTATACAACAATAGCCCCAGGCAACGCCTGGGGGAAAATGCATTCGCATTTGAGATGGCGCAATCAAGCGGTGTTGAATGGTGGTAAACGCTTCATGCGCCATAATGGAAAATATTTTGTGAATCAGTTGTTCTGTCTTATTAATCCAGGCTTTTTCTAAATACACCTATGCGCTCCCGGGTTTAAGAGAACTAAACACAGGTGTAAGGTGAACTCGCCGGGCTTAGAACCGCTTTC
>Ga0163223_100039_pt1 | contig 55019 bp, 51 predicted proteins | sample MSEWel2016_02_17_2_FD_113147 | JGI IMG/M metagenome (GOLD analysis project Ga0163223, IMG submission 113147) | Subsurface microbial communities from deep shales in West Virginia, USA - MSEEL Well Study Marcellus 5H_2016_02_17 ...
ATCCCAACCCGCCCGTTTTGCTTCCGTCGACCCTGAAGAACTTTTTAAATACATTTTTTAATGCTTCCTCCGGAAAACCAGGCCCCCTGTCCATGATTTGCATAACCAGTTCACTTTTCTCATAATAAACATTCAACCGGATACTTGTGGAAGCCGGGGCATATTCACATGCATTGAACAACAGGTTGTACAATACCTGCTCTATTAAACCAAAATCAATTTTAACCAGGGGCATGTCGTCAGGGATGAAAACTAAAAAGTTAAAATGTTTTAATTCGTCTTTTAAGTCTTCCGAAACTTTGTTGACAAGGTCATTCATATCGTACCAATCCAGCCGCACTGAAATTCTCCCACTTTCCAATCTCGACATATTCAACAGGTTTTCAATCAGACGGTTCAATCGTAAGGATGCAGTAAATATTTCTTCATACAGAGCCAACCGGATGTTTTCGGGATGTTGGGTTGACAGCAGGGTATCGGTTGAGCCGAGTATAGTAGCTACAGGTATCCTTAGCTCGTGGGAAATGGAGTTGAACAAGGTTTTATATAACCTATCTGATTCGTCTAAAAAACGAGCCTTTTGTGCCAGTTCTCCGAGAAATTCCCTTTCCAGTGCGTTGGCGATTTGCGTCAGAAAAGTATCCCATAACACTTTTTTATCTCCTGAGAAAGCCTCATCTAATTTAACCGCAACAACACCCGGATTCACTCTTGTCCCGGGCAGAGGGTAAAATGTATAATCTTTTTCCGTAGAAATGCCAGTAAATTTGCCAGCTTTCCGGGAGTTTTTAAATGCCAAATCCGCAATTTCATATTCTCCCTGAGTGAGTCGCTTCTCTTTTTGTAGACGACCTGTTGAGTGAAGAACATTTTCTCCGTCCTGCAAAATAAAAAAGGAATCAATGGAAAAATATACCCTAATATCTTCAATGGCAACTTCCAGTACTTCATTGATACCAATAGCTTTTGAAAGTTCTTTGGTTAACTGAAATAAGGCATTGGTGCGTTCTTCCCTCTCCCTGGCCAGTTGCTCCTGTCTGCGAACCCTGGTTGTCAACACTCCATTTACCAGCGCGATAATAAAAAACATACCGAACATTAGAATATCTTCGGCCTTTTCGATATGGAAAGTATAATGTGGAGGAATAAAAAAATAGTTCCATGCTAATGCACTTAGGGTTGATGCAAGCAAAACCGGCCCAATTCCCATAAAGGTAGCCATAAACGAAACTATAAACAGCAAGATGAATGAGACCACGTGATAACTTTGCGTATTGGAAAGTGGAGTACAAAGCAATGCAGTAATTCCAACGATTATAATGGAAAGGATATAGTGGTTTATCCTTGAGGAAAGAGCCGGAAATGATATCAGTTTTAGTAGTTTTTTGCTTCCTGTTTTCATCTCTTTATACTGTTACTTTTAAAAAGTATTCGAAGAAACTCCTATCTGCCGGTTGGTGGATAATCATACTCTTATGTGAATAACTCTTCTTCATAGTTGTTGCATATTGCTGTCGCCTGTTTAGCTTATCCTGTTAAAATACAAAATTAACAGTAAATCAATACCTTTCGATTGATGTATTAATTTTAAAATTTTCTGGGGGTTGTGCCCCATAAAATTGCCCTGAACAAGCCTAAAACAGGTATAATCTCCAATCTTCCGGCCCACATCTGGAAAATATAGACAAGTTCTAACACAGGAGACATGGAAGGGTCGGTAATTCCTGCTGACAATCCAACCGTTCCCTGGGCAGAGGATGCTTCAAATAAAGCATTTGCATAACTATATTCACCTTTGGTTAAAAAGACGGTTAGTAATGAAGACCCCAGGACCAACAGAAAAAACATGATAGCCATTGCAGCTGCCTTTGTAAATTCTTCGTTCATTTCTTCAGAGCGTAACAATTTTCCGTTAAACCTTATGCTTTTCACAGCATGCTCAGATAAAAATCCTTTATTGATTTGCCACCTGAGCCCCTTCCCAATTAGTAACGCCCGTATCATTTTAATGCCTCCCACCGTAGCTCCGGAAGCACCGCCAATAAATTGGGCAGTCCCAACGATGAAGACAATCGAAAGCCAGTCCCACCCACCAATATTGGATGTTTGCCAACCAGTGGTTGACATTGCACTGACAAACTGAAAGACGCCTTCACGTACGGGATTTGGAACAATATTGGCCCTGAACAGCAAAAATGACTGGATGATACCACCAACTATGAATGCTATAATCAAAGCTCGGGTTTGAATATCTTTCCAAAACTCCCTGAATTTTCGCTGATAGATAATTTTATAAAAGAAAGGAATTGAAAACGAACCAAGAATCATAGGCAACAGGTATAACATATCCATGTATGGCGAATTGTATGTTGCGATGCTATCGTCCAACGTACTAAACCCACCGGTTGACTGGCCGGCCATTGCATGATTGATGGAATCAAAGATATTTTTGGATAATGGATAATCAGGTAAAATAAAATGGGTGCCTATAATTAAATAGACAACAGAAAAGAGCGTTACCAATAAATAAACCTTCCATATTGCCCGTGCAGTATCTATTATCTTTGGCCTAAGCTTCTGCCCGCTTGCCTCTGAACCGTACAACAGCATAGCGCTTCTGCCAGATGTTTGTTTAAACACGGCCAATACCATAACGATAAATCCGGCGCCGCCAACCCATTGCGCGAATGAGCGATAAAAAAGCACGCCTTGGCCTACTGAAGGCTCATGAACAGCCATTGAAAGCCCTGTGGTAGTATATGCACTCATACTTTCAAAAAAGCAATGTAAGGGGTTCCTAAAATACATCAGGCTCGAAAAAGTGTACGTTACATCTTTGGGGATGAACTGGTTCATTACCTCAACCGGGGTAATGTATGAAATAATAAGAAAAGGGACTCCACCCATTAGCGTTATTCCTAACCAGCCCAATGCTGCAATAACCAAAGAATGATTATACTGGGGGTCTTCTGCCTGAAAAAATAGTTTATAAAGCCCAAAACCTGTACCAGCAATAATAAATCCTGATAGCAAAAAGCCTTCCGCCGAATACCATTCGCCATAAATTAAAGAAACAATCAATGGAACAAGCTGTATTATGCCCAATAAAATAAGCAAACTACCTACTTGTTTTAAAACTGTTTTGTATGTAGTACTTCCAATTTTCATTTTGATGTATCGTAAACTATTTAACTTCTTTGTAGAATGCCGGGAAAAATAAAAGCAGAACAGGAAAAATTTCGAACCTGCCAATTAACATCAGCAGACTTAAAACTATCTTTCCTGCATTAGGGAAACCAGATAGGCTCAGGTTATACCCGAAATTTGATAACGCCGAGATGGATAAAAACACAGATTCTTTAACATCTGGCACAAAAAAAGTAAGGGCAAGTGTGCCAAAAACAAACACAATCCCGAAAACAAAAATAAAAGTCAATATTGAAAGATTAGTCTCTTTATCAATATTGTTCCCATTGTATTTTACCGTTGAAATATTTGTTTCGGAATTTGTTGGATTTTTTAATTGTAGCCCGAAATTCCTAAAAAGTACCAGGAACCGGGACATTTTGATACCACCACTGGCAGAACCGACACATCCGCCTATTATAATGAGAAGGTACATCAGGGGCAAAATAAAATCAGGCCACGATAAATATTCTGCATTCGAATAGCCAGACGAAGAAACCAGTGAAACAACCTGAAAAGCGCCTTCCCTAAAAGCCGGTCCAAATCCTTTTCCTGTATCAAAATATAATATCCCGGTAAAAGATATGGCCGCTATAAATGTAATTAAAACATAAATCCTTATTTCATCATTTTTTCTTATTGCCTTGTATTTCCCGCTTATTATCAGATAATAAATCAGGTAACTAATACCGGATAAAAACATAAAAAGTAGCATTACGTACTGGATATACGCCGAATAACCTGCCATATTCCCATTTTGAGGGGAGAAACTGCCGGTAGACACCGTTCCAAAAGAATAACACAAACTGGTATAAAGACTCATTCCTCCAGCATATAAAAAAAGTGCCTGTATCACTGTTAAAACAATATAAACCATAAATACACGTGCAACAATAAACACAAGGCTGTGAGCAGGTTTTTCTTCGGATAAAGATTCCGGAAAAAAGAGTTTATTTCCTCCAATTTTAAGCGCTGGCATAATGGTAATTACCATTATAATTGTAGCTATGCCTCCTAACCAGTGAGTAAGGCTGCGCCAGAAGAGTATGGATTTGGGCAACTGCTCAATGTCTGGAAGTATGGATGTTCCGGTTGTTGTAAAGCCCGAAATTGTTTCAAAAAGTATGTCAATCGATGCTGGAATTGTCTTGCTGATAAGGTACGGAAGCGCTCCAGCTAAAATTAGTATGAACCATGAAATCAGAATTAAAGTTACACTCTCTTTATTGCTTTCTATGGCTTTAAACCTTTTACCTGAAAAAGAGTAGAGAGAGAAGCCTGACACCAAAGAAATAATAGCTGGTATTAAAAAAGGCTTAAGTGACTCGTGATAAAAAACTGCGTAAGGAGTACATAACAGAAACGACAAGCCTTCAAAAAGTAAGACAAGGGAAATGGAAAGCAAAATATTTTTATAACGCATAGTGTCGAATATTAGGTGATCTCCTTAAATGATAATTGGCAGTTTGTCTTTTCGAAACTTTACCGGTACTGGATAGGTATGGATCAATTTTAATATACTCAAGGTCCTAATTATCATCCTTGATTTGTAAGATCTGTCATTTGTAACTTTGTTAATCAACCGACAACGCAAAATTGTCTCGGATTTTATAAAGATTTTGTAAAGATTTATTGTGTGGATATAAAGATTTTATAAAGGAATATATTATCCCCTCCGAATTTTACATTTGATATTAGTTTATATCGATAAAATATCAGTATTTTTCACTAAACTATTTTGGTAGAAACTAAAAAATGGATTTATACATCACCATAATTATTCTTGGGGTATTGATTTTTTTATCGCACGTTTTCAACCAACTTTTCGATAAAACAAAAATTCCCAATGTGCTGTTATTACTTTTAATAGGCATTATTGTAGGGCCTGTAAGTGGAATAGTCACCATCGACTTTTTTGGTGAGTTGGGCAACATTTTTACCACTATTACACTCGTTGTAATCTTGTTTGAAAGTGGCGCCAGCCTCCATTTCAAAGAAATTAAAAAAGCCATTGGTTCGGCTACATTATTAACGTTGGTAAATTTTGTAGTTACCATTTTACTCACATCCTGGATTTCCCGCTGGCTGCTGGGTGTTGATGTAATGAGTTCTGTATTTATCGGAGCTATCGTTGGAGGAACCTCTTCGGCTGTTGTAATTCCAACGGTAAGGCAGCTTAAGATGGGTGGGGAAAGTACATCTGTATTAATTCTCGAATCGGCACTAAGCGATGTGCTTTGTCTCGTTGTTGGTCTGGCCTTGCTTGATGGAATTGCCGAAAATGTAGTTTCACCCCAAATGATTCTTTCAAAGATGTGGAAGGCCTTTGTTTTTGCAATTATCCTGGGCTTATTGAGTGGATTTTTATGGTCAACTTTTATTGGAAAAATAAGAAGTGTAAAAAGTTCGATGTTCACTACGCTTGCCTTTGTTTTTATTTTATATGGTGTTGTTGAGTTGTTGGCGTTAAACGGGGGTATAGCCGTTTTATCTTTTGGAATTATTTTAGGCAATATTGACGGACTGGGTGAATCAAAAGAATTCAGGAAGGTTTTTACGTTCAAAAGTTCGGGATTTAATCCGAATGAAAGAGATTTTTTTGCTGAGGTAGTGTTTATCATGCAAACCTATTTCTTTGTTTATGTGGGTATTTCACTGCAATTTGGTGCTCCGGCAATTTATGCAACAGGGTTTTTAATCGTTTTATTAATAATTGGGTTTCGTATTCCGGGTGTGGTTTATCTTACCGGTAAAAATATTCCCAAACCCGAAAAAACAATAATGGCAGTTATGACACCTAAAGGATTGGTTCCGGCAGTGTTAGCCGCCCTTCCATTACAAAGAGGACTGGCTCATGGAGAGATTATTGTTGACCTGGGCTACTCCATTGTACTGTTTAGTATTATTATTTGCTCTTTATTGGTTATAATGCTTAGTTTAAAACCAAATCTGCTCAATGGTTTCAAGAAACGCAAAACTGAACCGATTGAACCAGAAGATATACCTTTTGACGTTATTCAAAATGATTCAACCGAACGTAACCCTTCTGATAATGTTTCGGAAGATAAAAAATAGTTGTTTATGTTTCATGCCTTAATCCAGTTTCCATTTAACGAACCGGTAATAATTATTACTCTGATTCTGATCATTCTTCTCATTGGCCCGGTTTTTTTCGAAAGAATTCGTATTCCGTCAATTGTTGGGTTACTCATTAGCGGTGCTATCATTGGCCCGCATGGATTCAACTTAGTATCTCCAGACCTGGAATTCAACCTTCTGGGAACAATGGGATTATTGTACCTGATGTTTCTGGCAGGTTTGGAAATAGACCTGATTGATTTTATTGAAAATAAATTAAAAAGTATTTTTATTGGTATTGCCACATTTGCCCTGCCTTTCATAATCGGTTATTTTACAAGCAGGTATTTACTGGATTATGAAGAAATTACCTCATGGTTAATTGCAGCCATGCTTTCTTCACATACGTTAATCTCATATCCGTTACTTGGACGGTTGGGTATTGTCAATAAGCCCATTGTGACGATAATTGTTGGAGCTACCATTATAGCCGATATCCTTGCATTGGTGGCTATGGAATTAATTACCAATTTTGCCGGTGGTGGTTTCAATTTGGATAGCTTACTTTTACTGGGATTAAATTTTCTTTTGTTATTTCTTGTTGTTTTTATAGTATTTCCACGTCTGGCAAAGTTTTTTCTGAATAAGTACGAAGGTGACTTGGGGGTTCAATATATTTTCATTTTGGTAATTCTGTTCTCTTCGGCTTTGGTGGCTTATTTGCTCAATATTGAACCTATAATTGGCGCTTTTTTTAGTGGCCTTGTTCTGAACAGACTGGTGATTAGTTCATCGCCTCTGTACAAACGTATTGAATTCATAGGCAATAATTTGTTTATTCCATTCTTTTTGATTTCAATTGGTATACTCGCCAATTTTAAAGTCTATTTTAATGAGCCTTACCAGGTAATCCTTCTGATGGTTCTCATAATTGCTGCTTTTGCTGGCAAATATGTTGCCGCTCTAATATCCAGATTATTTGTTAAAACAACGAAAACCGAAACCAACCTAATTTTTGGATTAAGTGTTTCCCGTGCAGCTTCGGCAATTGCAATTATTCTAATTGGCTTCAATATGGGAATTGTTCCGGAAACTGTACTGAACAATACTGTGATATTGATATTGGTTACCAGTATTGGCAGTTCATATATGACGCAAAAAGCGGGTAAAAAATTGTTGATTGACGAAGAATCAATTAATGAAGATTCAAAAATTAAACAAAAGATACTGGTTCCGGTTGCCAACCCTTCTACAATGGAAAACCTGCTCGAATTTGCCAGCTTGATTAAAAAGGAAGATATTAGCATTCCTATATATCCACTGTCTGTCTTCACGAACAGGATTGAGGTGAGAAATGAAATTGATAAAAATCAGCAGAAACTTTCAGAGGTTATCCATTCATTACATTCTGATATTTCGTTTGAAACCACTTCGCGTATCGACAATAATATAACAAACGGGATTGTGCGTGCTGCTGAAGAATTAGTAGCTACAACTATTGTTATGGGGTGGCACAAAAGTAAAACACCATTTCATATTCTCTTCGGAAATGTAATGAAAAACCTACTCGATAAAACTGAACGTATGGTAATTGTACTAAAAACACCATCAAGTTTCAGGCAGGTGAGAAAAATACATCTGTTGTGCCCTGAAAATGCCCAATATGAAAAAGGATTTCATTTATGGCTTGACACATTGACTTTTCTCACCAGAAAGTTAAAATTAAAGGTAAACGTTGATTGTAGTTCTTCGCTGACCGTTGAAGCAATTAATCATTATACAACCCAAGCCGGCACATTAAAATACTTTGAATTAAAACAACATGAAATTAGGCAACATATAAACGAAAATATTCGGGACTCATCTGCTGAATTACTTGTTTTCATTCATTCCAGAAAGAAAACCATTTCATATAACAAGTCTTTTGAACACATAATGAACAGTGCGCTGGGCAGGTTCAGTGAAAATAATATAGTAATTATCTATCCCGAGCAGTAGTGAAAAAATATAAACTAAAATATGGTCCGCTTTTGTTCAGCGGTTTGGCAATTCTAACCTTGCTATTTGATATTGGTTTTAGCCAGGGAGCTAAAACATTGAGAGTTATCAATTATTCATATTTTGTCTTTTTATTAGGGATAATACTCACCATTCCAATAAAATATATTGCTGATTTTAAAAATTTAGAAAAACTTAGAATTTGGATTATAGAACTGGTTTTATGGGGCTTTTACAATTATCTTCTGGTAAGCATATCATTTGGTGAACTATCTAATGGTCCTGTCAACCCAAAAATATGGCTGTTCATCGCTTTTTCGGTAAGTTTAATCCGCGAAATTTCGGGGTTAAGGTTTAGCTGGCGTTATAAGCATGTTAATCCGGCAGCCATTTTTATTGCCAGTTTTGCTTTGTTGATTTTGGCCGGAACCTTTTTGTTAATGTTACCCCGTGCTACCCATTCAGGGATTCATTTTACCGATGCATTATTTACTTCAACCAGTGCGGTTTGTGTTACCGGCTTAATAGTGGTTGACACAGGTTCGTACTTTACGGTTTTTGGTCAATCTATCATTTTGGTGCTTATTCAATTAGGTGGTATCGGTATTATGACATTCACCAGTTTCTTTGCCTATTTTTTTATGGGTGGCTCTTCTTATCAGAACCTGGTTATGCTTGGTAACCTTACCAGTGAAAACAAAATTGCTGAAGTAATCGGCACCTTAAAAAAGATTGTTTTTTTTACTGTTCTTGTTGAGGTAACTGGTTTCGTACTCATCTTTATGAATATTAAAACCACTGCTGCAATTAATCAGCCGGATGCTGTTTTTTTCTCCGTATTCCATTCCATATCTGCTTTTTGCAACGCAGGTTTCTCAACACTTTCCAACAGTTTCTACAACATAAATTACCGGTTTGATTATCCGTTGCATGCTACAATAGCTTTGCTTTTCATCATCGGGGGGCTTGGCTTTCCAGTAATTATTAATATCTATACCTGGGTGAAATATTTGTTTCTTAACCGCCTTCTCCGGTTAAACAAACGTCGGGAAGTTATTCACCAGGCTCAGGTTTTTACACTGAATACAAAGTTAGTCGTGTACACTACCCTGATTTTATTAATAGCAGGTACCTTAGTATTTTATGTATTGGAGTATGATAACACTTTGGCAGAACACAATGGATTCGGTAAACTTTTAATCGCGTTTTTTGAGGCTGCCACCCCACGAACGGCAGGTTTTAATACGGTTAATACGTTCGCAATTCATACACCAACTTTAATGTTTGTTATTTTACTTATGTGGATTGGAGCATCTCCTGCATCAACCGGTGGAGGGATAAAAACAAGCACATTTGCATTGGCTATTTTGAACATTATAAACCTGGCACAAGGAAAAGACCGGGTTGAACTCAACAAAAGACAAATCTCTGAAACATCACTTAAACGCTCGTTTGCCTTTATTTTTTTATCCGTAGTGATTATTGGGCTGGTCGTTTTTCTATTGTTTAAAACCGAACCGGATAAAAAAGCGACCGATATCATTTTTGAAGTTTTTTCGGCATTCAGCACGGTAGGATTAAGCAGAGGGATAACGAGTGATTTGTCTGGTGCCGGAAAAATTATCATCACCCTGACCATGTTTGTCGGCCGGGTTGGGGCGTTAACTTTTATATCTTCATTTTTTAAAAAATCAACCGGGAAATTACTACAATATCCATCGGAAGGGATTTTAATTAACTAAAATTAAAAACAATGAACTTTTTAATAGTCGGATTAGGAAATTTTGGGGGCGCATTGGCAGTAAGACTCACACAACTCGGGCACGAGGTGATCGGAGTGGATAGCAGTATGTCGAAAGTTGAAATGTTTAAAAACGACATTACTCATACTATTTGTGCCAATTGTACGGATATTCATACGGCTAAAGAAATACCTGTAAAAGATGCCGATGTGGTTATTGTAAGCATTGGCGAACATGAAGGGAACTCGATAATGGTTACAGCAAACATGAAACAGTTAAACGCCAAAAGAATCATTAGCCGGGCTGTTTCCCAAACGCAGGAAACAGTACTTCGTGCCATGGGGATTGAAGAAATTGTGCATCCCGAACAAGATTCAGCCGAGAAACTAGCAAAGAACCTGACCTCTGAAGGTTTTATTGATTCTTTTGAACTCTCCAGCGAATACAGCATTGTAAAGGCTGAAGTGCCGGAAAGGTACGAAGGAAAACGTTTGGGCGAAACCGATATACGCTCCAAACACAACATTAATGTTCTGACGATAATTTCAAAAACAAAAAAAAGAAATTTTTTAGGAATAAAACAATCAACAATGGAAGTGAAGGAAATGGCAAAAGCTGATACCCTCCTTGAAAAAGGAGAGATTTTGGTAATTTTTGGTCATGTTAAAGATATTGAAAAGTTTCTGGAATAACTCAAAGCTTTATTCTCAATAAATTAAGCCTCTCCATTTAGTTACAGGCAGAAATTGCCCGTAAAAGAATTTTTGAAAACAACAGGTCTCTCCCAAATTATCTCGCCCAGTTGGGATAAAATAATAAGGCGTCGGTTGGTGGAATCAAATGGACGGTCAGCAGTGAGCCGATAATGTATTGGAGGGCCACATGGTGGGAACCGGGAAACTCAATATGAAACCTGGTAAGTACCGGTTCAAATTATGGGGGACAGATACTTCTGTAAGTGTTGACCGGATATTGATTGACTTTGGCAGATTAAAGGAATCTTATACCGGGCCAAATTCATCCAAAATGGTAGAGCATTAAACTGAACGTATTGAATTATGAACAAAGCATTTAAAGTGTCAGATCCCGATTTCGTTTCCGATTGTTCCTATTGCATATTCTGGGTTGAACTATGATCAGTATAAATTAAATAACAACTGATTTGGTATCAAATCGATCATTTTGTATTTTTGAATACAGAAATGTTCTTCAATTTTGTTGGAGGTGATTTATCGAGACCACAAAAATTTCATCTTGATAAAATACTGAATTTAAGCCTGTTGATTTAATACAATATGCCCTTGTTCTGGGCACCAGGAGTTGAGAAATCAGCTCCTTTTTTTATTTTCATAACCAACCACTTACAGCTAGCCGAGGTGCTATATTTTTCAAAATGAAAGCATGATGGAAACATTTCCGGGTTAAACATTAAAACGAATAGTACAAATTAATTGATTTGAACGATGCGCCCTCGTGCTATAATTCCCGTCTGCTGAGTACTGTAGGAATCTATTGAACTTTGCTAATAATGACTAGTGCCTTCTCGGGTTGATTTGAAACTCGTGAACTCCAATTGTTGTCATTAAGTTCAACAGATCGCTTAAAGTTAATACTAAGTTCGAAACGTTAGTATTAACATTCGGTATCCGATAGTGTGGGGTCCAAACTTGTAGCTGCTCTTTTTATTCTTTCTTCTCATGCATTCTTTTCGTAAGTAATTTGTCTTTCAATCAATTTTAGTATATGTGTTATAGAACACTTATGTGAAAAAAGCAACGAAATTTAATAAAAGTAAAAAATACTTTTTATAGTTTTGACCAGATGAAACAAGCATGTAAAAGTTCTTACATTAAGGAGGATGATTATAGGCGAGGTTCATATGATCCCTAATAAAAAGCAAACGATTATAATCAGATGAAACGATCAAAAGAATTCTTATCAGAATTATATGGAGAGCATCCAAGGCATTATGTTGCAGTTGATTGCGTAATTTTTGGTTATGACAGCGGCGAGTTGAAATTACTATTATATCCCCGTAGTTTCGAGCCATCAAAGGGAAATTGGTCATTGCCGGGTGGTTTTGTTCAGAATGACGAATCTTCGGACCAGGCGGCAGAGCGAATATTGAAAAAGACCACGGGATTAGATGATATTTTCATGGAACAAGTAGCAGCCTTCGCTGATCCAAATCGTGAAAAATCGGCAAGGGTGATCAGTTTGGCATATTACGCTTTAGTTCGTCTTGATCGGTACGACGAAAATCTCTTAAAAGAGCATGGCGCTACCTGGTATTCGCTGGCCAAAATGCCGGACTTAATTTTCGATCACAATGAAATGGTTGCAAAGGCTCTTGCTAAACTTCAATTTAAGGCTGGACATGGACTTGTTGGTAAGGAGTTGTTGCCCGAAATGTTCACTCTTACCCAGTTAAGGGGGCTGTATGAAGCAATTTTTCAGCGGGAATTTGATCCCGGGAATTTCAGAAAAAAGATTTTGTCACTTGGGATTTTGAAAAGATTGAACAAAAAGGATTCCAGCGAATCGAAAAAAGGGGCCTATTATTACTCCTATGAGGCAGAAGACATTAACGAAAAGGAAATTGGTCAAATTATAAAAATCTAACAAAAATAAATTATTTAACAAGATGAAAACGAAAGATTTAAAATCCTACGAAGTTTGGTTTATTACAGGTAGTCAAAACTTATATGGCGAAGAAACACTCAAGCAAGTTGATACTCATTCAGAAAAAATCGCTAAGGCTTTTGATGCATCCCCATCAATCCCTGTAAAAATTGTGTTTAAACCTGTAGTTAAAACTCCCGAAGAAATTTATAATTGCTGCCAGGCGGCTAACACATCCGAAAATTGTATCGGTATAATTACTTGGATGCACACTTTTTCACCTGCTAAAATGTGGATTCAAGGATTGAGTGTTCTAAATAAACCATTTTTGCACCTTCATACGCAGTTTAATCGTGACATTCCTTGGGAAACCATCGATATGGACTTTATGAATTTGAACCAGTCGGCACATGGCGACCGTGAGTTTGGTTTCATTTGTTCACGTATGCGCAAGAATCGTAAAGTTGTAGTTGGTTATTGGGAAGATGAAAATGTTCAACAAAAGGTTGGAATCTGGGCGCGTGCCGCAGTCGGTAATAATGAATCTAAAAACTTGAAGATTTGTCGTTTTGGTGATAATATGCGTTATGTGGCTGTTACCGAGGGTGATAAAGTTGAAGCACAACGAGTTCTTGGCTGGCAGGTTAATGCACATGGCGTTGGAGAGTTAGTTGCCAGTATGGATACCATCTCAGAAAAAGAAGTTGATGATTTGATGGATGTGTATGCAGCTGAATATCAATTAGACGATAAATCAAATGAGAATATTCGTTACCAGGCGAAAATCGAGCTTGGGATGAAAAAATTTCTGGATGAGCACGGTTACAAGGCATTTACCACAAACTTCGAAGATCTTACCGGCTTAAAACAACTTCCGGGCTTGGCAAGTCAGCGTATGATGGCTCAGGGTTATGGGTTTGGTGCTGAAGGCGACTGGAAACAATCAGGACTGGTGCGTATTATGAAAGCCATGTCGCAAGGTTTGGAAGGTGGATGTTCGTTTATGGAAGATTATACTTACCACTTAGATCCAGCGCAGCCAGCTGTATTGAGTGCGCATATGTTGGAAATTTGTCCTTCGATTGCTGAGGCTAAACCTAAGATTGAAGTACATCCATTGGGAATTGGTGGCAAAGATGCTCCTGCTCGCTTGGTGTTTAATGCACCCGAAGGTGACGGTGTAAATGCAACATTGGTTGACATGGGCGGTCGGATGCGTTTAATTCTTAATCCAGTAAAATGTATGACACCAAAAGCCCTTCCGAAATTACCGGTAGCTTGTGCTCTGTGGGTGCCAATGCCAAATCTTGAAGTCGGTGCTGCTGCCTGGATCCTGGGTGGAGGAGCTCACCATACAAGTTTCAGCATGGCTCTAAACAAAGAATTTTTGGAAGATCTTGGTGATATGCTTGATCTTGAGATGCTTGTAATTGATGAGGATACTAAAATTTCAGAATTCAAAAAAGAGCTGAAGTGGAATGACTTGTATTATCATCTTTCCAAAGGACTATAAGGATTCAATAAAACTAATAAACATAAACTAAAAACTTTAACTAATGGGTTTACTTGACTGGATCGTAATTGGAATTTTTGCGCTCGCCCTAATTGGTATTATTGTGTGGGTGTTTAGGCAAAAGGAAGAGACCTCAGGAGATTATTTCCTTGCAGGTCGTGATGCCTCATGGATTGCCATTGGAGCATCCATTTTTGCCTCCAATATTGGATCAGAACACTTAATTGGTTTAGCTGGAGCAGGAGCTTCCAGTGGTATGGCAATGGCACACTGGGAAATTCAGGGATGGATGATTCTGATCCTGGGATGGGTGTTCGTTCCTTTTTATTCTCGAAGTATGGTTTCAACCATGCCTGAGTTCCTCGAACGACGCTATAATAAGGAGTCCAGAACAATATTGTCACTGATTTCTTTAGTTAGTTACGTATTAACAAAAGTTGCTGTTACGGTCTATGCCGGAGGGCTGGTCTTTCAGCAAGTGTTTGGTATTGAAACCATGTGGGGAATCGACTTCTTTTGGATTTCTGCAGTTGGTTTGGTATTGCTAACAGCTGTTTATACGGTAATTGGTGGAATGAAATCAGTGTTGTATACCTCGGTTCTGCAAACTCCTATTTTGCTGTTAGGTTCAATTATTATTGTTGTACTTGGCTTGAAAGAGCTGGGAGGCTGGGATGAAATGATGCGCATTACAAGTGCTGTTCCTGTGAATGAACACGGTGATAGTATGGTTAATTTAATACGCAGTAATCGAGACTCGGACTTCCCTTGGCTTGGAGTATTTATCGGCTCTGCGGTTATTGGTTTCTGGTATTGGTGTACCGATCAGTTTATTGTACAACGTGTGCTTTCGGGTAAAAATGAAAGGGAAGCACGCCGGGGAACCATTTTTGGCGCTTACCTGAAGCTCACTCCGGTATTCTTGTTCATGATTCCGGGTATGATTGCTTTTGCCTTGCATCAAAAATACCTGGGACAGGGTGGATTTTTACCATTGCTGGAAAATGGTACACCAAATGCCGATGCAGCGTTCCCAACCTTAGTCGCAAAACTATTACCTGCAGGCGTTAAAGGTCTGGTTGTTTGTGGTATTTTGGCTGCCTTGATGAGCTCCCTGGCTTCCTTGTTTAACTCGTCGGCTATGTTGTTTACAATTGACTTTTATAAAAAATACCGACCAGATACAAGTGAAAATAAACTTCTTCAGGTAGGGCGTGTTGCCACTGTTGTTATTGTTATTTTGGGTATTCTCTGGATTCCTATTATGCGTAACATTGGAGATGTATTGTATACGTATCTTCAGGATGTTCAATCTGTTTTAGCTCCGGGTATTGCAGCGGCATTTCTGTTGGGAGTTGTGTCTTCTAGGCCAACACCCAAAGGAGGTATGTGGGGAATGATTTCCGGGTTTATTATTGGTGTGTTGCGTCTTGGGGCGAAAGTGATGTATACGAGTATGGCAGGAAGTGCCGGCTATGAAGATGTAAAACTTTGGGCTACTGAAACGGGAGTAAATAATTTCTTTTACACCTTGTTTTATGATGTAAACTGGCTGTTCTTTAGTGGAGGTATGCTTGTGTTCAGTATGGCAGTTGTTCTGGTTGTAAGTAAATTTACAAAAGCGGCATCTGCCGAGCAGCTCAATGGATTGACATTCTCCTCAGCGTCTGAAGAAGATAAAGCTGCAACTCGCAAGAGCTGGAATCATTGGGATGTTATCCACTCCGCAATTATTATTGGATTAACGGTTGTGTTTTATATTTATTTCTGGTAAAAAATTAGAAATGTTAGAAGAATTAAAAGAACAGGTTTGTCAAGCCAATCTCGACCTCGTGGAATACGGTTTAGTTGTATTCACCTGGGGGAATGTGAGTGGCATTGACCGAGAAAAAGGATTAGTTGTAATCAAGCCCAGCGGCGTTTCATACGACGGTATGAAACCCGCTGATATGGTGGTGCTCGACTTGGATGGAAATATTGTTGAAGGACAATACAAACCATCTTCGGATACTGCAACTCACTTAGTTTTATACCGCAACTTCAAAAATATTGGAGGGGTTGTTCATACTCATTCCGAGTGGGCTACCAGCTGGGCGCAAGCCGGGAAGTCGATTCCTGCTGTCGGAACAACTCATGCTGATTATTTTTATGGCGAAATCCCATGTACCCGAAAAATGACGGATGAGGAAATCAAAACAGAGTATGAGCTGGAAACAGGAAATGTAATTGTAGAATGTTTCAAAGATCTGAATCCTGATTTTATGCCCGGAGTTTTGGTAAATAATCATGCCCCGTTTAATTGGGGAACTGATGCACATAATGCGGTGCATAACGCCGTGGTTTTAGAGGAAGTTGCGAAAATGACATTCCGCTCATTTCAGTTAAATGCTGAAACTGAAATGTCGCAGACTTTATTAGACAAGCACTTTTTGCGCAAGCATGGTAAAGACGCTTATTACGGTCAGAAGTAGTAAAACAAAAAAATCAAATTAAAAATGACTCAAACTAAATATACAATTGGGCTCGATTACGGATCAGACTCCGTGCGTTCACTGATCGTAAACGTCGATACGGGCGAAGAAATAGCCAGTGTGGTATTCGAATATCCACGTTGGAAAAAAGGAATGTACTGTGATCCGGCAAGAAACCAATTCCGCCAACATCCTTTGGATTATTTGGAAGGATTGGAATACACGATTGTTGAAGCTTTAAAAGAAGCTCCGGCCGGAGTGGCTGAAAATGTAGTTGGTATTTCAGTTGATACAACCGGTTCAACCCCGGTTGCCGTTGATGAAAAAGGAACGCCTTTGTCGTTGACTCCGGGATATGAAGAAAACCCGAATGCGATGTTCGTACTTTGGAAAGACCATACTGCCGTGAAGGAAGCGGACGAAATTAACGACTTGGCTCGCAAATGGGAAATTGATTTCACAAAGTACGAAGGTGGAATTTATTCATCAGAATGGTTTTGGGCCAAGTTGTTGAAAGTTTCTCGTGATGATGCTGCTGTTTATCGGGCAGCAAATTCGTGGGTGGAGCATTGCGATTGGATTCCAGCTGTTTTGGTAGGGAATACCCGCCCCAAAACACTTAAGCGAAGCCGTTGTGCTGCCGGGCATAAAGCAATGTGGCACGAGGCTTTTGGCGGCCTTCCTTCTGATGAGTTTTTAACGGCTCTGGATCCAATGTTGGGTGGTTTGCGTGATCGGTTGTACAAAGAAACATTTACTTGCGATGTGGCAGTTGGTAACTTGTCAAGCGAATGGGCCGAGAAATTAGGCCTTTCAACTGATGTGGTAATCGGCGTTGGTGCTTTCGATGCTCACATGGGAGCTATTGGTGCCGAAATTGAACCTTATCATTTAAGTAAAGTGATGGGAACTTCAACTTGTGATATGTTGGTTGCTCCAATGGAAGAGGTTGGCGATAAGTTGGTTTCAGGTATTTGTGGTCAGGTTGATGGTTCAATCATGCCGGGGATGCTGGGAATGGAAGCTGGACAATCTGCTTTTGGCGATATTTATGCGTGGTTTAAACGGGTATTGATGTGGCCGGCAGCGCAAATTCTTTCGAAAACCGATCTCGTAAGCGAAGAGCAGCGTCAGGCGTTGATTGAAGAGCTTTCGGATAAAATGATTGCAGAATTAACTGTTGAAGCTGAAAAATTGGCCATTGGTGAAAGTAGTGTACTGGCTATCGATTGGATGAATGGACGACGTACTCCGGATGCCAATCAAAACCTGAAGGGAGCTATTGCCGGCTTGAGTTTAGGAACTGATGCACCGCGAATTTTCCGTGCTTTGGTAGAGGCTACTGCCTTTGGTTCAAAAGCCATTGTTGATCGTTTTCTAAATGAAGGTATCCGTATTGACGGTGTGATTGCGCTGGGTGGTGTTGCCAAAAAATCGAAACTGGTGATGCAAATTGTTGCCGATGTGTTGAATATGCCAATTAAAGTTGCTCGCTCGGAGCAAGCTTGTGCGCTAGGTACTGCAATGGCAGCAGCAGTGGTGGCAGGTGTTTATGCAACAACCAACGAGGCACAGAAAAAGATGGGTGGCGGCTTCGAAATGGAGTATCATCCAATTCCTGAAAACGTTGAAAAATACCAAAAGCTTTATGAAGATTACATGGCTTTGGGTGGTTTCATCGAGAAGGGTCTGACAAAATAAGAATCAATCAATTCAGATTAGATATTACGGGAGTTTGTTACGACAGACTCCCGTTTGTTTTTGCAATATCGGGGAGTCTTAAATCAGTGCCCAGTCGTTCATTTAGTTGCTTAATGAAGTGAGCAGAAAGGGTGGGTGATTCTTTTTCGAGATTCTGATGCACAAAAAAATAGATGTTTTGCAGGCCTTGCTTCACCCATTTCTCAATTCGGTCTACCCAGTCATCCAATCGTGAAAAATCGCTTGTTGGATGATTTGCTCCAACGTATCGAATAAAAGCAGTTGGAGTTGTTAGTCTCATGTGCAGTAGATCTCTGCGGCCAGCCGTATCTACTAAAATGTTGGTTATTTCGTGTTCTTCGAGCAGTTGAAAATAGTCCTTTGCAATTTGCTTGTCGCTGAACCACTCCTGATGCCGAACTTCGCAAGCCAGGGGAATTGCTTTTGAGAATCTTTCGAAAAATGCCTTCAGTCGATCGAAGTTTTTATATCCGAAATTGTTATGAAGTTGAAGAAATGCCATCCCCAGTTTTTCTTCAAAGTTGACCATGTTGTCGCAGTATTCCTCAGTTAACTGCTCTACATTATTCAGGCGGCGCATGTGACTGATCGACTGCGTGACTTTCGGAAAGAACTTAAAGTCAGCTGGTGTTTTTTCTTTCCAGTTGACAATCTGCTCTGCTCCAAACATGCGGTAAAAAGTCGCATTTAGCTCAATGGAATTAAACTGAGTGGAGTAGTAGGCCAACTCGTCTTTTGTACCGCGAGGATAAAAATTCTTTAAATCCTGCCTATTCCATTTGGCACAACCGACATAGATATTTAACGGTTGGCCTGCTTTGCTTTTTGAAAGCACTCTTTTTGTTTCCGGATGATCCTTCGGTAAGGTAAAATCAACTTGATCCGGATGATCAACTTTTCCAAATTTCATAAATTACGTGTTAATGGGGGAGCTAAATAAAAACAGAGGATTAAGGCGATAGTCGTTTGTATTCCCATCGATTTGTGTCGATCTTATAATAGCGAATTCGGTCGTGAAGTCTGCCGGGGCGACCTTGCCAAAATTCTATTTCTGTTGGGTTCACCTGATAGCCTCCCCAGTTTGTTGGTTTCGGAATTGAAAGTCCTTCAAATTGAGCTGTCGTATCTCTGAATTTTTGTTCGAGTTCGCCTCTGTTTTTTATGACTTCGCTTTGAGCCGAAGTCCAGGCGCCAAGCTGGCTGTCTCGTGGTCTGCTGTTGAAATAATCTTCAGAAAGGCTGTCGTCAGCTTTTGATATGATGCCTTTTATGCGCACTTGTCGTTCAAGTTCTGCCCAAAAGAAATTTATAGCAACCTGATTGTTCTCAGCAATTTGCTTCGCTTTTGTGCTATTGTAGTTTGTGTAGAATAAGAACTGGTTGTTGGAAACCTCTTTCAAAAGTACAATTCGGGTATCTGGTTCATTGTTGACAGTGGTTGCCAAAACCATTGCTGTAGGCTCGTTTACTTTGTTATGAATAGCTTCGTCCAGCCATAATTTAAACAAATGAATAGGGGTTGCAGGAATGGTGCTCTCTTCCAGCTTGTATTTCTGGTAATTGTTTCTTATATCTCGTAGCATTTACAATTGTTTAAGATTATTTACAAACAAGATTGAAAAAGGTTTTGTTATTTAATAGTAATCAATACTAAAAAGATATGAAAACCTTATTATCATTTATTTTTGTTTTCTTAGGATTCATTGCTTTTGCCGGAGAGAATCAATTGTCTGTTGGCGATAAAGCTGAGCATACTTCTGTCAAAATGTTAGGTGTGTCGGGCGATAAAATGTCGTTGGATGATGCTGTCGATCAAAATGGCTTAGTGCTTATATTTTCCTGTAATACTTGTCCTTTTGTTAAAAAGTGGGAAGGGCGTTACAATGGGTTAAAGAAGTGGGCCGATGAACATGAGATCGGGATGGTTGTAGTGAATTCAAACTATCGCAATTTCGACGGTGTCGATTCGTATGAAGCGATGCAAAAGCATGCCAAGGAACAGTCTTATAATTTCCCGTACTTAGTTGATGAAAATAGTTTGTTGGCTAATGCATACGGCGGACAGACTACACCTCACGTTTTTCTCTTTAATGAAGATTTTGAGCTGGTTTATAAAGGTGCAATTGATGACAATTACGACGATGCCTCGGGAGTAGACAAAGCTTACTTAAAATCGGCTATCGAGCAACTGGCTTCAGGTGAGGAAATTGTCCAAACGGAAACTAAACCTGTTGGTTGCAGTATTAAACGAAAATAAAAATGAAAAAAACAGTAAAGCCGATGCCTTCCACATCGGCTTTACTATTGAACTAATTTTCTTTCTGTAAGGCTTCCTTGGCGTAGTCCATGTAGTTCCAATTAGCCAGTTCGTTGTAGCTCACGGTTACAATAACAAATCCTTCTTCCATTCCGCATCGCAGCCCTTCCCATCAATTCGAGCTTACAGCCCCGTCTGCCATATCGTGAATCCTATTGTAGCAAACATCCTCTAAATACAGCAGGATTAGATGATTTTTCCCTCCCATTTTTTTAGTTAATGTCAGTGGATTAGTGTCTTTCGGCTTGTCGTAATATCGTAAAGATTACCATTGTTGTTATAGTGTGTTGATTTGAAGTCTGTTGTTGAGGCTGTGAAAAGAGTGATGCAATAAATTAATCAAGATAACTGTGGCTTTTAAAAATAGTTTTATTATTTTTGTTATACAATGTATGACATTGTATAACAATTTTAAGAGATATGGAATTTCTTTCAAAAGTCAAATCAGAACAGGAATTGATTAAGGAATTTAAGCGATTGGCCCATGTGTGTCATCCTGATAAAGGTGGAAGTGTTGAGCTTATGCAAGGTTTAAACGAAGAATACCGATCGATGAAAAGGTACTTCAATGCGCATGGGACTGATTTTTCAGCGATTAAAGTTCAGGATACAGTGTATGTTAATGGCACGGAGTGCCGGGTGACGCATGTGTCAGAATATGCTTTTATTGCCAAAGCAAAGCATAAGAATAAGTCAGCAGTGTTTGATAAAAATACAGGAAGAGCCGTCGGAAATAAGCGCTATCGGGCACGATTGTTTTAAAATATGTCAAAAGATCAGAAAAAGATATTAACAGGTTTCCGGTTATCTGAAGGAAATGTGAACTTCATTGAAGATACCAGCAAACGCTTGGGGTTGAATAAAACATCAGCTCTGGATATGCTGCTTACGGTTGTTCGAAAGGACAAGCGTCTATTGACGGATTTAATAAAAAAGGCGCTGGAAGAGTGACCGTGATAGTATGGTAATTGCTTTTGGTTGAATTTATTTATATTTTCATTTTTTGTATGCACGAAGTAAAAGTAGATATGGTTGAAGGGGGCGGAGGCGGTTTCATAAACTTTTCCGGTGATTTGATATTTGAAGATATTCGGCGAATAAAAGAGCAAGTTGATGCTATTTTATCCGAATGGAATCGCAAAAAATTAAGCATTCGTATTTCTGGTGTAACTTCATTTGATTTGAGTTTCTTGCAATTGCTCGAGGGGATTGCTGCTTATCTCGAAAAACGGGAGATTGAACTAAGTGTTGAATGGAAAATGGATGATGAAACTCGCTTGCTATTGGAGCATACTGGCTTTGAGAAATATACCTAATATGGAAGAAAAACGTAGAAAATTAATTGTGCTTGCAGAGGACTCAAAAAGTATTCGTGAAGCGGTTGTTTTTGGGTTGGAAGAGCATGGTTTTGAGGTATACGATGCCGAAGATGGCAAACTTGCTTTGGCTATATTTGATGGGCGTAAAGTTGATTTGTTATTGACAGATTATCACATGCCTAACATGAATGGACTGGAATTGATTAAAAATGTTCGCTCAGATGAACGTTATCAGTGTGTCCCTATTTTGGTGCTCACCACCGAAAATCGAAAAGATCTTATTCTTGAAACAAAGAGAGCCGGGGCCACCGGTTGGGTTGTAAAACCCTTTAAAGTGGATAAATTACTCCAAACAATTCATCGAATTATGCGCTGATGGAAAAATTTCAGAAACGCTTTATTGACGAAGCGAACGAATATTTTGAAAGTCTGGAGTCTGCTCTGCTCTATCTCGAAAACGACTTCTCTGACACCCAGCGAATTGATGAGATCTTTCGCGTCATGCATTCTTTAAAAGGAAGTGGGGCAATGTTTGGTTTTGATTTGCTGAGTGAAGTTACCCATGATTTGGAATCTCTTTATGAGCAGGTTCGTTCTCAGGAAATTCAACTCAATGCAAAGATTATCAGTTTCACGCTTGGAGCTGTCGATCAGCTAAAAAAGCTATTAGTGCTTAATGCAGGGAATGAGGAGAAACAATTGGTTGTGGAGTTGAAACGTGATGTCGCATCGCTGTTGGAGAACTCATCACCATCTTCATCTTCATCTTCTGAAAATAAAATAGTTGAAAATGACAAACAGGAGACTGAAAATGGCAGGAGCTTTTTTGTGTTTTTCCAGCCTAACGAGTCAATTCTCGAAAATGGAACAAACCCTCTTTACCTGATCGATGAGTTGGCCACGCTCGGAGAAAGTAAAATTGAAGTTTCTTTTAACTCGCTTCCTGATTTTAAGGAATTTGACCCTCGAAAGTGTTTTGCAAGCTGGAAAGTTGTACTCTACACACAAGAAGATTTAGGCACTATTCAGGATGTGTTTTTGTTTGTGCAGGATGATTCTCGTATTGAAATAGTTGAATTGCAACATGGTAATGTTTTAGAGAATCAGAAAAAACTTGCCAGGTGTTTCTCCATCCCTGTCGATGAGATTGAAAGCTTAATTGGCGAGGATGGCGACCAGCTGGAGAACTCAGAGCCAATTGAAAATGAAATACAGGTTTCTGAACCTGTCAAGGGAAAAGCAACGGAAGAGCCGGTTCCAAAAGCAAACGAAGAGAAGCGAGATCAGCTGGTTTCCGGCGTTCGCCTGGATACCATTCGTGTGAGTTCCGCCAAAATTGATGAGTATATGAATTTGGTCAGTGAGCTTATTACTGCTCAATCGCATTTGGACTTGATCGCTGAAACCCAAAAGGAATTTGAGCCCGTTTCGGAGCATTTTGCCAAATTAATTCGTCAACTTCGCGACAATGCATTTGACATGAGCCTTATTCCATTAACTAATATGGCTACGCGTTTCAGGCGCCTGGTGCGTGATTTGTCAGCCGACTTGAATAAAAAAGTAAAACTGGTTACCGAAGGACTGGAAACAGAAGTGGATAAGACAATTATCGAACAGCTAGGCGAACCCCTGTTGCATATTATACGAAACTCAATAGATCATGGAATTGAACCGATTGAACAACGGCTTGAGAATGGGAAGGACGAGGAAGGAACAATTTCAATAAAAGCTTGCGTTGTTGGAACGTTTGTAGAGATTGAAATTGCCGATGACGGCGCCGGAATTGATTTGTCACGTATCAAGGAGAAAGCTATTCAAAAAGGATTTTTTTATGAAGGCGATTCTATTTCCGACTCAGAGCTTATTTCTGTAATTTTCAAACCGGGATTTTCGACATCAGAAACTCTTTCTGATGTTTCGGGGCGCGGAGTCGGAATGGACATTGTTCGTAAACGGATTACTGACTTGAGAGGAGATGTTGAAGTTGACACAACGATTGGAGAAGGAACAAAATTCACCATTCGCTTACCACTTTCTATTTCAATTATTGATGGTTTATTGACTCAGGTAAATGACGATTTATATATTATTCCGACGGGTAATATTGAAAAAATATATGCACTGACTGCCGATCAGAAAAAAAATGCACTCCGGCAGGTTGTTGTTTTCGAAGATCAGGAAATTCCATATTTAGATCTGCCAATGGAGTTTAGTACAACTCCGAAAGAGCAAAAGCAGCAATACATGATTGTTGTTCGATACGATCATAAGTTATTTGGCTTAGTTGTGAATGATGTATTCCGAGAGCATCAGGCTGTTGTGAAACCTCTGGATCAAATGATTGGTCATCATGAACTTTTTCTAGGGGCAAGTATAATGGGAGATGGACGGGTGACACTTGTTATTGACGTAAACAAAACGATTCAAAAATTCTCAGCATAATGGAAAATGAAATAATATCAGGACTTGACTCATACCTGAGTTTCCGATTAGGGAATGAAAAGTTCGTTGTTAATATCGGGTATGTTAAGCAAATACTCGAAATGACAACGATTACAAAAGTGCCGCATATGCCGGACTATTATAAAGGCGTAATCAATCTATTTGGAGATGTATTACCGGTAATCGATAGCAGAGTGAAATTTAACTTAGAGGAAAAACCATACGGTAAAAGTACTTGCATTATCGTTTTAATGATTTCAACTCAAGATTTGACTGCGAAATTTGGGCTCATAGTTGACGAAGTTAGTGCAGTTGTGCAAATAGCAGACGAACAGATTCAGGAGCCCCCTGAGATTGGAGACAAATTCAAAAATGAGTTGATTCACTCGATTGCCAATGTAGATGGCGAATTTATTATAATACTCAATGTGGAGAAGATTTTTTCCACTGACGAGATAACACTAGTTAATCCTAATCAACCTTAAACTATAATTTTATGCGCTTTATTGATTTAAAAATAAGAACGAAGTTGTATTGGGCTTTTGGCGTGCTGTTTTTTGTTGGGCTGTTGCTCAGCGCAAACAGCTTTTATACGATGTGGAGTTTCGAGAACGATGTAGCCGCATTAACCGAAGAGTTGATTCCCGAACTACAATTGGCTACCAACATTAGTACGGAAACACAGCAGGTTGCTTTTTATATGGAAAGCTATTTGTTGACAGGAATGTCAGAGAATTACAGAAAAGCAAAAGCAGAACTAGAGCATCTTAAGCAGACTCTTGTTGAGGGAGAACAACTGTTGAGCCAATCAAAGCACCTTGTGCGACTCGAAGAAAAACTCAGTGTTGCCCGCATGTTAATTCCCAAATATGAGCAGACAATGCTGATGGCTTTTAAAAACAACCAGGATATCACCATTTTGCTTTCCCGAATGGAAAAGAATCATGATCAAATGAAAAAGCAGGGGCAGGAATATTTGGAATGGCAGAACGAGCTGTTGAATGCGGAGATTAGGCGGAATGCAGTTAGTAGTTCCCGACAAGAAAAATTAAAAAGAATAAGTGACGGAATGTTGGGTTTAACGTTGGTTCATGAAGATGTCTCCAACGCAAGCAATTCGTTGGATGGCGTTTCTTTTCAGAAGATGGTGGAAAGGTTCGAGAATTTGTTCGTTGAACTTGAAGCCCTGAGAAGCATGGCACAGCAAGCAAAGGAGAAACAATTAGTTGCTGAGATTGAGAAGGAGTTGATTGCCTACCGGACTTCATTAAATTCATTGCAAGAGAAAATTGATCTTCTCCAAAAATATTCAAACGAACATCAGCAGCTTTCAAAAGAACTGGTTGATAATTCAGAGCGTTTGAGAGAAACTGGTGTTGAACACTCAATACAAACTTCGGAGAGATTGTCGGGAACGATAGCTCAATCGATGACATTCAATCTTATAGTGCTGCTTGTTGCAGTTGTCGTTGCAATTCTATTGGCGATTTTTATGGCTCGGTTGATTTCAAAGCCAATTTATAGAGGAATTGAGTTTGCGAAGCAAATGGCAAGTGGTGATTTTACTAATGATCTGGACGTGAATCAGTCTGATGAAATTGGAGAATTGCTGGAAAATCTGAAGACAATGGGATCGCAAATCAGGGATATTATTACAGGTGTTACCATGGCTGCAGACAATATGGCGTCAGCGAGTATGGAGTTAAGCTCTACCTCGCAGCATGTGTCACAAGGATCGTCTGAACAAGCTTCTTCGGCTGAAGAGATTTCTTCTTCGGTACAGGAAATGGCAGCTAATATCCAGCAAAATACCCAAAATGCGAAAGACACTGCGATTATCTCATCTACAGTAGAGTCGCATATTGTGGATAGCAAAGAAAAGGTAGATAAAACGGTGTTGGCGATTCAGGAGATTGCAGATAAGATATCCATCATTGGAGATATTGCTTTCCAAACAAATATTTTGGCCTTAAATGCATCTGTTGAGGCTGCGAGGGCAGGAGAACACGGACGTGGTTTTGGAGTTGTTGCTGCTGAAGTTGGGAAATTAGCCGAGCGCAGTAAAATAGCCGCACAGGAAATTAATGTTCTTACAAAATCAGGGGTCGTTTATGCAAGTGAAGTTGGACAACTCATGGCTCATATTGTTCCTGAAGTTAATAAAACATCAAAACTGATCCAGGAAATCGCAGTTGCCAGTGTTCAGCAAAGTGGAGGTGCTGATCAGATTAATTCGGCCGTTCAACAGTTAAATCAGGTAACTCAACAAAATGCAGCTGCGTCGGAGCAATTAGCGACCAATGCGGTAGAAATGTCGAGTCAGGCTGAAAATCTACAGGAAATAGTATCTTTTTTCAAAGTTGTAATGGAGGAGAATGGCAGAAGAAAGAAGAGAAAGCAAACAAATACTCCGGAATTGAAAGCCGCAGACGAAAAGCATAAAAAAGAAACCAAAGGGTTTCTCTTGGATTTGGGTGATGAAGAAGATGATGAGTTTGAGAAATTTTAGAGCGAATGAGTGTTAAATTTGCCGAAATATCAGAACAAGATTTCTCTATCCTAAGTAAAATGCTTACTGAAAAGTATGGCATCAAACTTCCGATGGAGAAGCGGATTATGTTTCAGGCTCGGCTTCAAGGCAGACTCAGAGGATTGGGATATGCCAGCTTCTCTGATTATCGTGATTTTGTTCTTAATCCGGAACACACCAAGCAGGAGTTGGGTGAGATGATCGATCTGGTATCAACCAATAAAACAGAGTTTTTTAGAGAAAATGAGCATTTTGAATTGCTCAAGAAGGATATTTTACCACAATTAATATCGATGATCAATTTGGAAGAGCCATTTCTAAATTGTTGGAGTGCTGGATGCTCCAAGGGGCATGAGGCTTTTACGCTGGCGATGATTCTTGATGATTTTGAAAAAAAGTATTTGCCGGGATTCGATTTTCATATTCTTGGCACCGATGTTTCACGACAAATAATACAATATGCTCAAAAAGGCGTCTACCCTTTCTGTGAGTCAGAACAGATTCCAGTGGAATTTCGAAAAAGATATCTTCTGAAAAGTAAGGATCAAACGATCCCAAAGATTAAAATAGTAAATGCTCTTCGTTCACGAGTTGACTTCTGTTATGGTAACTTGATGGATGATGAATATGGATTGAAGTCTCGGTTCCAGATTATCTTCTTGCGAAATACATTGATTTATTTTGAAACCAAGACGCAAACAGCAATTTTACGGAAGGTAATCAAACAGTTACAACCCGGAGGCTTTTTATTTATTGGCCATTCAGAGTCGCTAATTAACCGCGGCTTGCCAATTGATTCAGTAGCTCCGAGTGTGTATCAAAAGACGATATTATGACAGAACAAGCAAATGAAAAATTACAGGAACAATGTCGGGCGCTGTTGAATCGGGTCGATGAACTTTCGACTAAGCTGTATCGTGTCAATAAAAAACTACACGATGCAGAAGCACTTAAAGGACACTTTATAAGCAATATCGCCAATGAAATTGTCAATCCGTTTTCAAGTATTACAGCATTGGCCGAAAATATTCAGCAATTGAAAGAAAACCAGATGACTGATGCAAAGAATATGGCATCAATGATATACTCCGAAGCTTTTCATCTCGACTTTCAGTTAAAAAATATTTTTGCAGCAGCGGAGGTCGAGGCTGGGTTGGATAATTTAAAACCGGTTTCGGTAAACATGGAGAGCTTATTTCATAAGGCGATCCAGTTTTTTCAAAAGCAATCTGATCAGAAGCGCATTAAAATAGAACTAAGGATACAAGATCAGAATAATGAATTAACATCGTTTGTTACTGATGAGGCGAAGTTCGAGTTGATTGTGAAAAATCTTCTGCATAATGCAATTAAATACAGTTTTGAGAACGGAGTCATTTCAATACATGTAAAGAAGGTGAAAAATGAGCTTTTTTGTAAGATTTGCGATTCAGGAAAGGGGATCAATGGAGAAGAAAAGCAATTTATTTTCGATCGTTTCAAACAGCTGGATGAACGCATAAATTCAATTAATACAGGACATGGCTTAGGGCTTTCAATTGTAAGTGCATATCTAAACTTGTTAGAAGGAAAAATTGAATTATCTGACAACGGACATCAAGGCACTTGCTTTGAAATCTCAATCAAAGAACTCGATAAAGATGATGATTGGGAAGAGTTGGACCAATTTCTGATAGATCCCGAAGAAAGCTTTTAATGTTGGTAGACCTTAGAACATATTATTTGCATCAATCAAAAATGATTGTATCGGAAGAACCTCTGATGGTGAATACCGTTTTGGGATCGTGCGTTTCTGTCTGCATGTTTGACACAGATCTGAAAATTGGTGGAATAAATCATTTTATGCTACCGCTTTGGAATGGTGAAGGACTAGAGAGCCCACGGTTTGGCAATGTTGCGATACCTAAATTAATAGAAGAATTAGTGAGAATAGGTGCCAGAAAGGAGAACTTAATTGCTAAAGTATTTGGAGGAGCTATGGTATTGGTTGAAGGGGATTCGCATTTTCGAACGGGCGAACGAAATTTATCGGTTGCTCTTCGGTTACTGAATGAATACAATATACCAATGGTAGCATCAAGCACCGGAGGAAATAGAGGAAGAAAAATACTTTTTGACACGTCGACAGGAAAGGTGCTACAGAAGTACCTAAACAAGCGATAGGAACGATAATGAATGAAAGAAAGATAAAAATCTTGATAATAGAGGATTCTGTCATGGTGCAGAAAGTCCTTCAGGATATTTTGAAGAAGAATGCACGTTTTGAGATTATTGGTATAGCCTCTGATCCGTATATTGCTGCAAAAAAAATTGCAAACGAGGTTCCTGATGTGATCACTCTGGACATTGAAATGCCTCGGATGAATGGTCTCACATTTCTTAAAAAGTTAATGAGACAGCACCCGATACCAGTGGTTGTTATTTCATCGCTCACTGAAGATCGATCTGATGTAGCTATCAAGGCGCTGGAGCTTGGTGCATCCGAAGTAATCAATAAGCCCCGATTAACCAGTAAAAAGGAAGTTGAAGAATATCAGATCAGGATTGGAGATGCAGTAATCGCTGCCGCAAAGCAAAAGAGCGGATATATGTCGATTTTTCCCAGCGGGAATCTGAATGAAGTTGTGTCTACTAGTGAGAGATCAGTTTCGACGAAAAGTCAGCGAAATAAAATTATTGCTATTGGTGCTTCTACAGGGGGTGTTGAGTTAATTTCAGATATTATTCAACATCTTCGAAACGATTTGCCACCGATTGTTATTGTTCAGCACATGCCTGGTGAGTTTACGAGAGCCTTTGCAAAACGGTTAAATCAGGACTCTGACCTAACTGTGAAGGAGGCAGAACAAAGTGAGATTTTGAAAATTGGTCATGTATACATTGCAAATGGAGACTTTCATTTAGTTGTTAAAGAGCGGGCTAATGATTATGTTTGTGAGCTTGTTAATGGAGAGCTAGTTAACCGACACAGACCATCTGTCGATGTGCTGTTCGAATCACTAACTCGCATAAAAGGTAGATTCATGGGGGTGCTCTTAACCGGAATGGGGAAGGATGGAGCAAGGGGTTTACTTGAACTTAAAGAGAAAGGAGCGGTCTGCATTGCTCAAAACGAAGAATCATCCGTAGTTTTTGGGATGCCCAAAGAAGCAATACAGCTTGGTGCAGCCGAATTTGTGGGGGATCCGTTACAGATAATAAACTGGATCAATAATTTTGCCTAACTAGATATGGGATCAACTAAAAACGTACCCAGAATTTTGATTGTTGAGGATATGCCAATTAATATTGACTTGATGAAGTCAATACTGGCTAAACGCAATTATCAGATTGTTGCAGCTAAGAATGGTAAGTCGGCTATTTCAAAAGCTAAAGCTAATCGATTCGATCTTATTCTTTTAGATATAATACTTCCGGATATTGACGGCTTCGAAGTTTGTCGTGAGATAAAAAACGAAAGCGTGAATAGTGGTACTCCAATCATCTTTTTAACAGGGCAACGCGATAATGACAGCTTAGTTACGGGATTTGAATTGGGAGCTGTTGATTATATCTTGAAGCCCTTTAGCGAACAAGAGCTTTTAGCCAGAGTAAATCTTCATCTGACCTTGTCGCAAACTCAAAGGGAGCTAAAAGAAGCAAAAGAAGAAGCCGAACAGGCTGCTAAAGAAAAGGCGATGTTTTTAGCCAATATGTCCCACGAAATTAGAACTCCGTTAAATGGAATTGTGGGGATGATAGATATTTTGAAAGGTACCGAGCTTGATGAACAACAAAAAGAATACGTTGAAATTGTCGATATCTCGAGCGAGACGTTATTGATGATCATCAACGATATCCTCGATTTCTCGAAAATAGAGGCTGGTCAAATTACCTTTGAAAGGATCACTTTTAAACTCGAGCGAGAAATCAATGAGGTTAAAAAGCTCTTAAATTATAAAGCTGAACAGAAAGGTCTTGAGCTAATCGTTGAAATAGAAGAGAATGTTCCTAAAATGATCCTCGGAGATCCACTTCGCTTAAAGCAAATTTTAATCAATCTAACCAATAATGCGATTAAGTTTACTGAGGCAGGCTTTGTGAAAATAAAAGTAAAACTTGATAGAAATTTAGGTGATAAAAACAGGTTGCGTTTTGAAGTTATAGATTCAGGGATTGGTATTTCTGAGGAGAATCAGACAAAGCTATTCAAATCATTTTCTCAGGCTGATACCAGTACAACACGCAAATTTGGTGGTACCGGTCTGGGCTTGGCAATTTCAAAACGATTATCAGGTCTTATGGGAGGCGAAATTGGGGTAACCAGCGATGAAGGAAATGGTTCAACTTTTTGGTTTACTGCTGTTCTTGATATTCCAAAGGAAATTTCCATTAAAGACGATTTAGACCAGATTGAAGTTTCTCATGAAAAGAGTGATAAAATTGTCTTGAGTATTTTATTAGCTGAGGATAATGCTATAAACCAGAAAGTGGCGATGCTAAATATTAAAAAACTCGGACACCATGTTGAATTAGCGCATAATGGGGTTGTGGCAGTAGAAATGTTTGCCAAAAAACAATTCGATTTTATCTTGATGGATATTCAAATGCCCGGCATGGATGGCATGGAAGCAACAAAGGCGATTCGAAAAATAGAGCAAGAGAGAAATGAGCAACATCCGATTCCGATTATAGCGCTAACCGCCAATATGTATAAAGACGATATTAAACGTTTTTTGGACTCAGGAATGAATGCTCACCTGGGCAAGCCATTTAAACCTGACGACCTGCAAGATGTTATTCAGAAGAATGTGGTATAATTCATTGTTTTTGTTTTATCTTCAAGGTAAAAAAGGAGACTATGGCTGCTGAATCACCCGATCTTTCATCGAAAACAGTACTCGTTGTTGAAGATAACAATACAAGTACAATCTATTTTAAAGCTGCACTGCAGAAGCTGAGTATTCAATTTATTTCGGCTACTACCGGTGTTGAAGCTGTCTCTATCTTTCGTGGTAATAAACATATTGATCTGGTATTAATGGATTTAAATATGCCGGAAATGGATGGCTTTGAGGCAACCAAAATTATGAAATCTATCCGTCCGGAGGTGCCGATTATTGCTCAAAGCGCATTTGTGTTGTCCGGTGAAGAAGAACGTAGTCTGAAAGCTGGGTGTGATGAGTTTTTATCGAAACCAATCCGCCTCAATCTTTTAACTGAAATGCTTTATCGTTATTTAAAATAGACGAATATAAGCTCCAAATTTGCTGTTTTTTGAAGGCGCTGTTAAAGCGACAAAGCCTTTTCTTAAAAGTTGATCCTCTGTTTCAGGAGGATTTTTTTTTGTTTCGAGCTTTGTAAAGTCCAAAAAGTTTTGTTGGGGATTATAATAGATCTCAAATTGACCGCAACTTTCAGGATGAATCCTTTGTTCTATCCGTTTGCTTAAGATCCCCATATTGCATCTTGGATTTATTTCGAGACAGGGGTGAATTTTCACCTGCTTTTCATCCAGAAAAATCAAAGCATCTATTCCCAAAAAACCTCTGTAATGCTTTGAGAATAGATTATCGCGAAGTCCGTTGAGTAATTGCTTTGTCAATTCGGTTAAGAGTCCGGCACTAACGTATTCGCTAAGTGTATCCGGCGAAGGGTTTAAATAATGACCTAGATATTGACCATTTTTGTTGGTTCTAAATTGACTTATCCCATGAAAAAAAACTTCGGTCTCACTCTTGATCTCAAATTGAAATGATAAGTCTGCCAGCTTATCAAAAAGAGGTTCTCCAACCAGGTATTTTTGCTGTTTTAAGTTTGTGTTGATCCACTGGATATTAGAAGTATTCAGCTGATTTTTTCGAATCACTTGCAATCCTCTGCCACTCGAACTTAATGGCGATTTTAATACGATTTGTTGCTTCTGTAGCAGAAAGCTTTCGACTTCTTCTACCGAACGGAGTATTTGTGGCTGTTGATGCTTGTCCGGGAAGAGAGAATTTGGATATTCTTCGGTTATTTGAGTTAAAAACCGGATCGCGTGTTTTCGCTCGAAAAGGTCACTGTTTATAGTTTTTTTGGTGTATACTTTTTGCTCCTTTATTTGATTGTATGCAGATAAATAATTGACTTCAGCCGGACTCCAGCCCCAGGGAGCGAGTTCAACAGCTTCATTGTGCAATAGCTCTAAAGAGTTCTTTTTGGAGGTCAGTTTCACTTCCGAAAGTCCCAATAGATCTAATGTCTTTCTGAAGTTTTCGTCAACACCCATTTCTTTAAGAACATGGTCGCCGCTATTCGCAAAAAAGACCATCAGAGTGGCCAGTTCTTCCTCAAAATTAGCCAATAATTCAGGCGCATTGTAATAAGGTGATTGGTTTGCGATGGCAATTTCACAAGTTGGATTGAAATGGAATATCTTTCTGTTTTTTGTCACATCGTTCAATTTGAAACCCTCAAAAATAGTTATTTTAAGGCTTTTCAAGAGTGATGATCAAATCTAAATACAATACTTTAGCTTTTTTTTGATCATTCTATCATTCTTATTTCAAATTTATATTGTACATAAAAGACATAATTTGTACTTTCACGGCAAGACTTTCTGTTTTTTAATTCCATTTATAAAATGATTCGTGAAAATGGACGTTAATAAAGCAGATTTATGAAATTACTAACTTCAATATTGGCATTTTTTTTGGCTTTTACCCTTTCTGCCCAAGAATTATCGACAAAGGATAAAGGAGCCCAAAAGCATTTTCAAAAAGCTATTCTTTTTTATCAGGCGAAAGATAATCTGGATGCAATTAGTCAGCTGGAGCAGGCTTTGGATGAAGATCCGGCGTTTGTTGAGGCGGCGTTGCTTTTGGCTGACGTTTACAACGAAATCAGAGAAGATAGCCTGCAAGTGGTTTATCTTGAAAGGGCTTTAAAAATAGATTCAAGCCATGCCGACAAAATAAATTACGTGTTAGGGAATACATATTATCGCATGGGAAAGTACCAGCTAGCGTTAGATGCCTATCGTCGTTTTATCGAAAAAGCAACGGAAGATCACCCCTTCTATACCAAAGCAACGGAAAAAGTGAAGCTTTGCCGATATGCAGTTACCTTGTTAAGTCATGCGACTGTTGTCGATGCCATTAACATGGGGTCCGAAATTAACTCCCGTTATGACGAATATTGGCCGAGTCTGACTGTAGATGGTAAAACGATTGTTTATACTCGCTTAACTCCTACAGGAAACGGTAGTCTTGCAAATCAGCGATTTCAGGAGGACTTTTATGTTGCCAGTCAGCAGAATGGAGTATGGCAGAAGTCTCGACCGATGACATCCATAAATACGGTTTATAATGAAGGGGCTCAAAGTATTTCGGCCGACGGTAAATTATTATTTTTTACCGCTTGTACACAAAATGACGGGTATGGAAGTTGCGATATTTATTATTCCAGAAACAAAGGAGCTATTTGGTCAAAACCTCAAAATGCCGGATTTCCGGTAAATACGGCTTCCTGGGAATCTCAGCCGTCGATCTCGGCAAATGGTGAGTATCTTTATTTTGCCAGTAATCGGAAGGGGGGAAAAGGTGGAATGGATATCTGGCGTTGCCGGCTCAATGGTTTTTACACTTCGGGAGATCCCCGCTGGAGTGAACCTGAAAATTTGGGCGATTCAATAAATACGTCGGGTAACGAAACCTCACCTTTCATTCATGCTGATGGGCGGACGCTGTACTTTTCGTCTGACACGCATCCTGGGCTTGGTGGCTCTGATGTTTTTTATTCCCGTTTGATGGGAGATTCAACCTGGAAGACTCCGGAGAATATGGGCTATCCGATCAATACCCATAAAGACGAGCAGGGGCTAATTGTAAATGCAGCCGGTGAAACGGCCTATTTTTCATCCGATCGGCCCGGATCGGAAGGCTTAGATCTATATCAATTTGAGCTGGCAGAGAATGTGCGCCCTACACCCGTTTCCTATGTTCAGGGGAAAGTCTATGATAAGGAGAGTGAACGTCCGTTATGTGCGCAGATTGAGCTGATTAATCTGGACAATAATCAAGTTGTTGCAAAAGCTGAATCTTGTTGGGAACGGGGTGAATTCTTAATGTGCCTGCCACTGGGAAAAGAATATGCCTTCAACGTTTCGAGAACCGGGTATCTTTTTCACTCCGAGAATTTTGCTCTTAAACAAGTTCGAAAAGCGGACAATCCAATTAAACTGAGTATTCCGCTTAGCGCAATTAAGATTGGAAACACTGCTGTTCTTCGGAATATTTTTTTCGAAACGGGTAAATACAATTTACTTCCACAGTCTAAGTCTGAACTGGAGAAGTTAATCGTTTTTTTGAAAAATAATCCACAGGTTAAAATTGAAATTGGGGGACATACTGACCATGTAGGAGGAGAAGAAATGAACCAGGTGCTTTCGGAAAAACGAGCAAAAGCAGTGTTTGATTATCTTGTTGAAAGTAACGTTAGTCAGGATCGATTGACTTTTAAAGGATACGGATTTTCAATGCCTATTGAGAGTAATGAAAGCAAAGAGGGGAGAGCAAAAAACCGCCGAACTGAATTTAAAATTATTGCAAATCAATAAAAAATGAGCTGCATGTTTCTTCTGTTGCAGCTCATCACTATTCTCAATTTCTTTTCTGTCAGATGGTTTTCAAAATTGCTTTGATTACATTATTTGCACCTGTTGCAATTTGCTCAATATTTGCATCCAACATGTAGCATGGTGTTGTGAAAACCTTGTGTTTTTCGTCGTATACCACCTCGCCGTGAGTTGTATTTGTATGCTTGCCTCCCATTTTTTCAATGGCTCCAGCCGTTCCCGAATCATTACCGATAGTCACTTCCACATCTTTCAATATTTTGGTTATCACAGCAGGGGCAATACAAATAGCGCCAATTGGCTTGCCGGCATCAACAGTATCAAGCACTGCTTTTTCAATATCAGAATTTACGGTACAGTCCGGGCCATCAAACGCAAAAGTGCATAGATTTTTAGCCGCTCCAAATCCTCCGGGAATCACCAAAGCATCAAAATTTTCAGCTTTGTAGGTATTTAAATCTGCGATTTTGCCACGGGCAATTCTAGCTGATTCCACCAAAACATTTCGTTTTTCAGGCATTTCCTCTCCGGTGAGATGGTTAATTACATGAGCTTGCTCAATGTTGGGAGCGAAGATTTCGTAGCTGGCTCCTTGTTGCGCAATAGCAAGCATGGTTAATGTTGTCTCATGAATTTCTGATCCGTCGTATACGCCATTGCCGGAAAGGACAAGGGCTATTTTTTTCTTTTCTGTCATCGCATTGAATTTTTGGTTCGCTTAAAATTAATGAATTTTCAAGAACCATAAAATTACCAATACGGTGATTATCGAATATCTTCCAGATCGTAAGGCGTTAACTGATAAACGTAATAGTTGAGCCAATTGGAAAACAGTAAGTTGGCTGCAGATCGCCATTTCATGATCGGCTTTTGTGAAGGATCATCATTAGGGAAATAATTTTTAGGAACTTCAATGGGAAGTTTTTTCTTCAAATCGCGGTGATATTCATTACTCAAGGTTTCTCTGGAATACTCAGAATGCCCTGTAATGAACAATTGGCGTCCGTTTTTGGCTATTACCATATTCACACCCGATTCTTCTGAAGTGGAGATGACTTCCAGCTCAGGAACTTTGTCAATATCCTCTTTTCTAATTTCGGTATGTCGTGAGTGTGGTACAAAATACTCATCATCAAAACCTCTGAAAATCGGAATCTTATTATCAGAAGGTCGATGTTTAAACACCCCAAATGTTTTCTTTTCTAAATCATATTTGGGAATGCCGTAGAAATGATACAAACTGGCTTGCGATCCCCAACAAATGAATAGGGAAGAGGTCACGTTGTGGACTGACCAATCCATAATTTCTTTCATCTCATTCCAGTAGGTCACTTCCTCAAAAGGAAGCTGCTCAACTGGTGCTCCGGTAATAATCATGCCATCATATTTGTTCTTCTTGATTTTATCAAAAGTGGTATAAAAAGCCCGCATGTGTTCTGCTGAAGTATTTTTATGTCGATGACCTTTGATTTTCAAAAAATCAATTTCAACCTGTAACGGAGTATTCGACAATAAACGCAATAAATCGGTTTCCGTTGAGATTTTTAATGGCATCAGGTTTAAGATGACAATTCTCAATGGGCGAATATCCTGATGAGATGCTTTGGTTTTGTCAATGACAAAGATGTTTTCCTTTTGAAGCAACTCAATTGCCGGTAATTGATCTGGAATATTTAATGGCATTTTTCTTTGTTTTAAAAAGTCTTCCGGATGTCAGTTCTGAGCATCCGGAAGCTATTTGTTAACCTATTTGGTTTAAAGCCTGCTCAAAGTCGGCTTTAATATCGTCAATATGTTCTAGCCCAACTGAAACACGAAGCTGTGCCGGATAAACTCCTGCAGCTAACTGTGCTTCTGCTGATAACTGCTGGTGCGTTGTTGCCGCGGGTTGAATAATCAAAGTTTTCGCATCACCCACATTCGCCAGGTGGCTTACCAACTTTAAGCTTTCTACTACCTTTTTGGCTTCTTCTTCTGTTCCTTTTACAAGGAATGAAAGCATACTCCCAGCTCCCTTCGGCAGGTATTTCTGTGCCAGTTCATACGAAGGACTACTTTTCAGTCCGGGGTAGTTTACACTTTCAACCGTTGGGTGGTTTTCGAGCCATTCAGCCAGCGCTTTTGCATTCTCAACATGTCTTTCAAGGCGCAAAGATAAAGTTTCCAATCCTTGTAGCAATAGGAAAGAGTTAAAAGGACTAATTGCCGGTCCAAAATCACGCAATCCTTCAACACGCGCTTTTATGATGAACGCTATATTGCCAAATGGTCCATCGAAATTGAAGACGTCCCAATATTTTAGTCCATGGTAGCCCGGTGAAGGCTCGGTGAACCCGGGAAATTTTCCGTTGCCCCAGTTGTAGTTTCCGGCATCAACAATCACACCGCCAATACTTGTTCCATGTCCGCCGATCCATTTCGTTGCCGACTCTACAACGATGTTGGCTCCATGCTCGATGGGGCGGAACAAATAACCGGCTCCGGCAAATGTATTATCCACAATCAAAGGGATGTCATATTTTTTAGCAATTTCGGCTATGGCATCGAAGTCAGGAATTACAAAGGCCGGGTTGCCAATCGTTTCCAGATAAATTGCTTTGGTTTTGTCATCAATCAACTTTTCAAATGAAGCTGGTTCCAGATCTTTCGTCAGGCGAGCGTCAATTCCGTGACGTTTAAATGAAACGGTAAACTGATTGTATGAGCCTCCATATAAGTAGGGAGAACTTACAAAGTTATCGCCCATTTCAAGCAGTGTGTTGAAAACCAGAAACTGTGCTGCATGACCGGAAGCTACCGCTAATGCTGCCGCACCGCCTTCAAGGGCTGCTACGCGTTGTTCAAACACATCAGATGTCGGATTCATGATGCGTGTGTAGATATTTCCAAACTCTTTCAGTGCAAAAAGATTAGCTGCATGGTCAGAATCATTAAACACGTACGACGTGGTTTGGTGAATTGGAACTGCACGCGATCCTGTCGTTGGGTCTGGCTCTTGCCCTGCATGAAGCTGCAGCGTTTCGAATTTTAATTTTTCGGTAGTCATTGTACTAATTTTTGTGGTTAATTATTAAAAAATATTTTGTGAATCTCGTGTATCGCTTTTATTTTATCCTGTTCATCAACAACCAGGTAGCTGACAAGGTCAGATGCGCCCGAACCGCTTATCAATACATTGATTTTGTGTTTTGCTACAGCTGAAAACAATTGAGCGGAAATACCATGGTTTGTTTGCATGCCATGACCAACAATGGCGATAAGGGAAATGTTCGAAACCACTTCTGCTTGGCTAACTGATGGTAGCTCTAATTGTTGACTTATCGCTTCGGCTTTAACAGCATCAGATTTGTTGATAATGATATTAATGCTGGTTTGCGCTGTGATAACCGATCGGATGTTGATTTGGTGCTTGGCAAAAGCCGATGTAACAATGGATAGAATACCAGGCTTAAAACCAACCCCCGGACCATTCAGCTTAAAAATGGCGATGTCATCACTGTGAGCGACACTTTTTATTGTTTTGTTTTTGTTGGTATTGGAGGAATTGATTGTCGTTTTCAGTTGTTTTTTTCCTTGGAACAACTCATAGATTTTGATTGGGATGTGTTGCTCGGTTAGCGGTTCTACAATTCGTGGATGAATGGAAGAGTGCTGAAAATAGGCTAACTCTGAAGCTTCAGCATAAGTCAGATTTTCAATGTATTTAGCATCTCGAATGATGGCATCATCAGCGGTTTTGAATGATTTACTGATTTCCCACAATTCCAATTGCTCAACTTGTAAAATTGAAGCTATTGCAGCGGCGGTATAATCGGCTGCCCGCTCTCCCAGTCGAGCTATTTTGCCAGCCGTGGTTATGCCATAGGATCCCGGAACAAGGGAAAGTTTGCCCCAGTTATGACTTTTAATCTTTTTGCTTGATGCTTCTTTATGTATGGATGCATTGCCGTATTCATTGCTTGCAATTAGTCCGAGTTGGTGAGGTAATATGAAATCGGATGTTTGACCATGTTGAATTAAAATATCCTGAAGGAGAGCAGTTGTTAGTATTTCAGCATAACTCAGCACGTGGTCTTTCAGTGATAACGAATAATCTCCGGTGTATTCAATCCCCTGTAAAAGCGGTTGAAGAAGGCTTAGTGAATCCTCAAATGAATTAATTTTTGTGAACCGATAAAGTTGGACAATTTGCTTAGCTTCCTGATGCAAGTCTGCAATTACTTCAGCATGTTTTTTTGATGAAGCACTTAGTAAGTCGAGAGCTGAAATTAATACGTGTTGAATTCTTTCCGAAGCCGATATAACAACGATCTGCTGGTATTCAGCTTTTGTTACAATCGATAAAAACGATTGAATAATTTCAGGCTTACTGATATTGTTTCCTCCAAGCCTTACGACATGTATAGACATAAATCTTCAATTAAGTTAAACGAAAAGGTTGTAATGTGATGAGTGAAATTGTGGGGTGCCTTCAATCCGTACTAACGACAATACTGAATGAAGGCTATCGCATGCACATAACTGCGCATGACATGGACATAGACATTTCAGCAGCACCGATAAAAAGAGCTGTAGAATTTTGCTGATATGTTACTTGGTTATCCATTTTTGTCTTCGATAGAGATGCAAACCTATGTATTTTTATTTAAAAACAAAAGTTATTTAGAAAAAGTTTAAATAGCTATTTGGGGAAGTCTTAAATACAAAGGGGGTAGCTGGAATTGGGTATTCTTAATACGGAGCGTATTGCTCTTGCTTAAAAAGCATTTCAATCTGATCGTCATCCACAGGTAAGATCAGTTTTATAAATTGAGCACTCGGTACTGACTTAAAAAAAACTTTTCCCTGCATCGAATAATTACTCTCAAGTGTCGTTTTTCGAACCGTACTGCTTACCCAATCTTCGCGAAGCATATTTAAATTTTGAGTTTCAATTTCATTTTCGACACCCTCAATCTGGGTGGTTTCAAAGAGGTGAGTTCGCCAGTGATCATTTCGAGGATTATCATCACTTATTACTGCAACTTCTGTTGCAATATCGATACCTGCAGCAATTAAACTCAATCCCAGTTGGTTTTTCGAACGAGCCTCGTTAACCGATAAGCTTTTGTCTATTCCCATGATTTCTTCTTCCGGGTCGATGGCGCTCATTGGTTCCACGAGTTGTTTATTCATGAGTGTATCGTAGGCCATGTACGAGAAGTTAACAGGATCAATCAATATTGGCATATTGGATCGGTTGATGACGTGAAAGTCGAACCAGTATTCATCATTTACAGTACGGTCAAATCCAACTTCGTAGATAATCCCGTAGAGTGAATCAACAGCAAATGATTGTCCAAAAAGCCATTTGATATCTTCATGTTGAGGCTCGAGTTTGATAATGTTTTTTGGAGCACTGCACGAGCTCAGGATCAAAATCATCAACCAGAGAATGGAATAGTTACGATTGCTTTTCATCGTGTTTTGTGTTTTTGCTCTAACTCTCAAATACAGTGCCAAATTCAATATTAAACAAGGCTCAACTGATGCCTGTTAAGTCGACCAGAAAAGATCAATACTTTTTGCGATCGACTTAACCGCCATAATACCGATAAACTATATCGTTAGGTGCCTATTGTGAAAGAATCTAATTTTGTTTAATTTTAATTAGAAGAGTAAGATGTCTTAAAATATGATTAATCGATGTGTTTTAGACTCTCACCTGCTAACTTAAGATTAGAATGTATGGAAATAACAGAAATAGCGGCACTGGTTGCTCCAGTATTGGGTTCCATTCCTATTGTTACGAAGTGGATTAACGACCGGTCGAATGAAGCAGCTAATCGCAGAGGCTTACAAAAAGCCAAAGCGCAAATCGAGTTTTGGCAAATGTGGTTAAAAGCACAGCGGGAAGTTTCGACAGATGAGCGTTTTGATCGGTTGAAAAACGATGTCGCCAGGCATTTTGATGAGCTTGTTATAGAGAAGGAAGAATTTGGAACTAAAAAATCGGCAGCCGATGGAGATGAAATGCGACATTCCTTTTTGCAACGAATGCTGTTAGCTTATTTCCCTCATACTGGTTTGGGCTGGGTTCTGCATACGCTCTTTTATATGAGTTTATCTTTTGTAGGGCTGATGCTTTTGGGTTCAGCAATTCCCGAAAATAAACCGGATGATCCCATGAGTTGGGATGTTTTTGTCACTCAACTTGACTTTGTAATCCCTGTGCTTCTCATTTTTACGGTATTTGCTTTCATTTTAGTACGCCTGGCTAACCGGGCAGAAAAACGATATCAAAAGAAGACTGCAGCGGTGAATAACGAAAAACAACAAGATCCATCTTGATTGGGATATAACACCGGATCATAATGTTCGGGTTTTAAATGAGACCATTGATTATTACCGGTATTTTGATGCCACTCAGCAAACCGAGTTTTTGTTTGAGTGTGTGTGTGATACCATCAATCGAATCATCCCCGAGGAAGTCAATTATATTCTGAAATATGATTTATCGGCTCCGAATTCTTCGTCTTCAATTCAGGTGTTGTTTGAAGGCTTAAAGTGCCCTTCATAGTCCCACAGTGCCGTTTCAGGCCCTAAAATGCGCCGTTCATCAAATTGTTTCAATATGATGTGTATTGAACAATTGGTTTCAGTAACTTATGATCAATTTAATTTTTAACCTTTAAACAAATAAGATTATGAGTAATGCAGAAAATTTGGCAAGCTGCATGGACGCGATCCTTGCCATTCCTACTGATCAGGTTTTGGAACCCAACATCCCCGTTGATGTATTTGTACAAGAAGCAGAGAACCTCGTGCACTGGAGTAAGGACGACCTCCCTTTACTGAAAAATGCAGGGATAAATGCTCAAAAAATTAATGATCTGAATGCCCGTGCAGGGGCGTGTCGCGAAGCCCAATCGTTGTGGGTGAAAGACCGCCGGTCGGTGAAAGATGCTCAACGGCAATGGAACGAAGAGTCGCCTGCCGCCTATGATTTGCGCGATGAACTGTTGCATACTTACCGTTACGCCTTCCGCACGGATGAAAAACTATTGGGACGGGTGGCCGAGATTGCCGATGGCGCGGGAAATGCCGATATGGTTCAGGACCTAAACGACCTGGCTGTATTGGGCCGTGAAAACCTTCCCTTGTTGAATGCGATTAATTTTGATGCCACCAGGTTGGATACCGCAACCACCTTGTCGTCTGAAATGGGCGACCTGCTGGCTGCGTCCAATGGCGACAAGGCAAGTAACAACGACTCAAAAGTACTGCGCGACCGGGCTTACACCTATCTCAAGGAGTTGATGGACGAAGTGCGCGCCTGTGGCAAGTACCTGTTCTGGAAAAAACCGAACCGCCTGAAAGGTTACCAAAGTGATTTCTGGAGAAAACGCAACAGTAAAAAGAGCTCAGCGTCCGATGTCCCGGAAGAAGCCTGACAACTGGAAAACCTGCCTCACAAGTAGGTTTTTTTCGTTTCCGAGTGAAGATGTGAGCTATCCGAGTAAGTAATATGGAGTGGGCGAGTAGGGTTTTTGGCTTCCCTGTTGAACTCGGATGGGATCATGGCTTACTTGCCTGCCTCAAAACTTAACTAGTATGCCTGAAAACTTAACTCGTTCGCCTAAAAATTCAACTCGTATGTCCAAAGGCTTAACTAGCATGGGTACAACATTAACAGGGGCGCTTGGTTTGCTACTCGGTGTTAGCTTACGGGCAACGAACAAATTAAGTGCCGACGAGAAGGAATGGCTGGGTAACGATGACCCCGACTACCTGGATATAGAAGAAGTAAACGATATACTAAGTGATGGCGAAACCATCGATGAAGAGAGTTTCTTTTAACCGCTTAGCGGATTAAAAGCCATCGTCGAAAAAGTAAACAACTTAATGGGCTTATGCGACCAACTGGAGCAGGAAATACAAAGCAGCCAAAGCACCCGGGAAGATTGGATGAAGAGTCCTTTGCGGTCAGCCTTCGCCAAGACCCCGGCAGATCAGGTGATGAATGATTTGTCTGTAAAATCTGGTGTGTTGGGGATGGCTGCGGAACCGGGAGGGGAGTATAAGAAAAAGAAATGAGTGATTGGTTGAGAATGCTTCATTGTCATTCCTTCCGGAAGAATATTTCTTATGATATAAGTTCGTATAATTTCCGTACTCCACCGTGGTTTTTTAATGTAGTGCACCAACGCATGAAGCTGTCAATAATCATTCTCCTGTGTGTAAATATTTTTACATGCTCGTTTCATATTTTGTAGAAGTTTTTAAGTTTGAAACTCCAAACGAGTTTGAATTACAAAAAAGAGATAAAAAATGCACGAAGAATTTGAGATGTCAGGTTATAGAATAACGACCGATCCTCGATTCCAGGACAATCGAGACCACATGACCCCATCGCTAAAATGGCAACTGGAAAAAATTTATCCCCAAATACAAAAAGGGAATAAAACGGTTATTCGCAAACTGCTTTCGTTGATCGAACGTCATCCCCAAAACCCGCAATTGAAAAATTACCTGTCGTCGGCTTACGCTTCATCTGGAAATCATAAAAAGGCGATTGAGGTAAACGAGTGGATTTTAAGCGAACACCCCAATTATCTTTTTGGCTTATTGAACAAAGCTTATCAACTGATTGACGATGATAAACCGGAACTGGTGCCCGGAATATTGGGGAGTGCCATGGAAATCAGGAATTTATATCCTGACCGCGATGTGTTTCATCTGGCGGAAGTAACCGGCTTTTTGAAGCTGGCGATCACCTATTTTACAGCTATTGGTCATATTGACCAGGCGGAAATACGGTTGCAGATTCTGGAAGACATTGCGCCGGAACATCCTGATACCGAATCTGCGCGAAAGCATCTTTTCTATAAAAGGTTAGAGGCGGGAGCCAAACGGTTCGAGGACGAGGAGAAGACGAAAATAAAAGTGGGGGCTCAGGGGAATTATCGATCGGTTCAAACGAATGAACCCCCGGTTTTTAACCATCCTGAAATCGAATGGTTGTATCAATATGATTCCAATATTGAAAAAGAAAAGCTGGAAAAAATCCTTTCGCTACCCAGAGAGACCTTGATAAAAGATTTACAAACAGTTCTTACTGACATTATTCAGCGGTATACGTATTTCCGAAAATTGGAAGAAGAGGGGAGATTAGGTGAAGAAGCTAGTTTTTTTGGCTGCCATGCTGTTTACCTTTTGGGCGAGTTGGAGGCTGAGGAAGCATTGGATTTTATACTGGAAACTTTTAAACAAGATAGTGACTTCCTTCAATTCTGGTACTTTGACCTGCTAACAGAGGATTTTTGGGAAATCCTCCTAAAAACGGGCAAGAACCAACTTGGAAAATTACAGGACTTTGTATTAAGGCCGAATATTGACACTTATGCACGTGCGGAGATTATCAATTCCGTATCCCAACTTGCACATCATTTTCCGGAACAGAGAACGGAGGTGATCGATTGGTTGGGTACAATCATGGGTGGAGTTATCGCGGCAAATCCTGATTCAGGAATAATAGACAGCGACTTCAACGGATTTCTTATTTGGGAAGCAGTTGAATTGCGCGGAGTTGAACTTCTGGATAAAATTGAACAGCTTTATGAATTGGGATATGTATCAGAGGGAATTGCTGGTTCTTTTGAAGATATAAAACAGGATATAGACCGCAAGCCGCGATATGATTACAAAAGAGAATTTGCCAACATATTTGAAAGATATGATGAATTAAACAGCTTTGCTTCTTCGGGGAGTAACGAAGAAACTGTATTTCCCAATTATAGTAATCCAGTTTACCCCAAACAAGCAAGCTCCGCTCCACAGGCCGGAAGGAATGACCCGTGTCCATGTGGGAGTGGAAAGAAATACAAAAAATGTTGCCTGAATAAATAAGGTCAAACCAAACTGGCAATAGATATAAGAGACAACGGGTAAACTTTGGAGTAATTTCTTTTTCCCAAAAAAACCTTTTCAGAACCTGATTTCAGGTATTTCTCAAATTCGTAAGCTTTGTACTTATCGGCGAAAGCTGTATAGGTTATAAGTTGCACAGGTAATTTGTAACTGGTGTAATGAACTTGCCCTTTAGAATGATTTTCAATTCTTCTTTTTAGGTTGTTTGTACATCCGGTGTAATATGAACCGTCTGAACATTCTAGGATATATGCGTAGTGCATAATAAGGTCGATTTAATGTGTTCTATCAAATCTACCAAAATTTCTAATTTTTCGAAAAGTGAGCAACTGCCAGTTGGGGTGGACTGTGTTCACCGAAACCTTCCTGTTTTGAGCAGGTTGGTAGTTGAAAATATGTATTGTGTTTAAAAAAAAGCCCTCCGTCGCTATAGTAATGGAGGGCTTTTTTATCAGTGGACAGTGTCCGCCGTAGCCCGAGTAGTTGAAGCGGATTGGGCGAAGCCCTTTTCCGCTGAAGCTATGAAGGGCGAAGGTGGAGCTGCCGGGAATCGAACCCGGGTCCAAACGAGGAAGCAATGTGCTTTCTACATGATTAGCCCTGACTTGGTTTTCGAGTAGTAGCTGGATCAAGGCCACCGACCACTACCTTAGCTTCTTAATTTTCGCTGAATGAACGAAGCAACCATTCAACTAGCCTCGATTTTTTGCACCGCCTGGCCGGATAGCCTCAAAGCAATAGCATCCGGGCGATGTCTTGTCCCAGCACCTAGTGCCGGGATTAAGCGGTTAACCTACTGTTAATTCGGTTACGCAGCAAGAGCGTAATTGTTTTCGCCAATTAAAAGTTTGATCATTAGGATTAACGAGCCAACAACCCAAGCTCGCCATGCTTACACACCTCTTCTACCCGCTGTCAAAACCAGTCAGCCCCGGTATTTTGAGGACAAGCAAAAGTACAATATTTTTTAGCATTTCCCTAAAAACAGCAAGCCCTTATCAAAAATCGTGATAAGGGCTTGAGTCTCTTTGAGAATACCAATTAGATCTGACGTGCTACCTCTCCGTGGGTAGAAAGATCAAGTCGTCTGAATTCGTCATTATGTGTCACTTTCACTTAGGCGATAAAAACTAGTTCCGGGAAGTCATGCCCTTTGTACATGGAGTGGCGGTTGATCCCATTCAGAAATGCTTTGTCAAGATTTCCGAATACGCCTAAAACGTAGTTAATCCTTTGTCAATCATAATAAGTCGGTACAATTAATAAATAAATTCCGCCGCGCCAAAAAAAGTATGTCTTTTTAGCTACTCTGAAAAGGAGTTTGCGATCTTTTGAAATCATGATAATTGTTATCTTTAGGCAAACGAAAATCAGTAGAAGCATGAAGATTGGAATTTTAAGAGAAACCCGACGTTGGAGGGATAGGAGAGTGGCCATAACGCCGGAAACAGCTGAGTTGATATTGAAAAATTATCCGGATGTTGAATTGGTGGTTCAGTCAAGTGAACTGCGAGTGCATAAGGACGAGGAATATGCTGCCATAGGAATTCCGGTTGTGGAAGATGTTTCACATTGTGATTTGCTGATTGGCGTAAAGGAGGTAGCGAACGAAGCGCTTATCGACGGGAAAACATACATCATGTTTGCGCATGTCGCAAAAAAACAGGCTCATAATCAGGAGTTTTTTAAGCTAATGGCTCAAAAAAATATCACCCTGATAGATTATGAGTATTTTGTCGACAAGCATCGGTCGAGGCTCGTAGCTTTTGGTTTTTGGGCTGGAGTTGTTGGAGCTTACTACGTTTTTATGGCTGCCGGTAAGCGCTTTTGCCACTTACCGATCCCGGGGCCTGAGCAGTGTCGCGACTTAAGCGATCTCCATCATCAACTGAAAGCGTTGGAATTGCCGGCTCTAAAAATATTGATTACCGGTGGTGGCCGGGTTGCCAGCGGTGTCTTAGAGATTGTAAAACGAATGGGAGTTCACGAAGTACTGCCGAATGATTTTTTAACCAGAGAATATGAGCATGCTGTTTACACCCGACTTGATCCGGAAGACTATGTCAAGAGAAAGCAAGGTAAATTTGACCTGAAACACTTCTACGAAAATCCGACCGAATATGAAACATCATTCACACCCTATACCAAGGTGGCTGACGTATATATTGCGGCGCATTTTTGGAACCAGCAATCTCCGGTTTTCTTTACGGGTGATGACCTAAAGTCGCCGGATTTTGGTATCTCTGTTATCTCCGATGTTAGTTGCGATGTGCCGGGACCAATTCCAACAACTTTGCGTACTTCGACGATTGAACAACCATTTTACGATGTCAAGCCCGACGGCCTTGAAGAAGTGGAGGCTTTCAGTTCGTCAAATTATGTCACGGTATGTGCTGTGGACAACCTTCCGGCAGCACTGCCAGCTGATGCATCCAGAACATTTGCCCGTAAAATGTATCACGAGGTTTTTCCTTCGCTTTTTGGCGACGATCAGCATAAAATTATTGAGCGAGCGACCATTTTGAATGATGGAGAACTTACACCAGCTTTTAGCTACCTGAACGGATTTCTGAACGAATAGCTACAACGAAAATACGACTGCTCCGGCAATCAGACCGCCAATCAGGTAATAAATGCGTGATTGTCTGATGCGGTTCTTGTCATCAATCAGCTTCAGATTCTCTATTTGTTGGTTTTCCAGAAGTTGGTCGCGCTGAAGGAGTTGATCATGCCAATAGTCAGCTTCCAACTTCTTGATTGTGATAGCACTGTCTGCCAAGGCTGATCTCTCTTCAAAAAGGCTGATTTTCTTTTTGTACAGCTCCAGCTTTTGCAGGTTGATGTCGTTATTCACTTCGCTCGATAAAAGCAATTTTACCCGATTCATTGGAATGACAAATAAGGTATCGGTACTTTGGTTGGTGAAGCTTTTGCCGGGTATTAACCTGCTGCTTTGTGCCCGGGAGCCTACGGCTAAAAGTATAACAAAGCTGAGTAGTATGGTGTGTTTAATCATTGGGTAGTCCTTTCGTTTAATAGTTCCAAGAGTTGGTCGCTGTTTGCATTTTCAATTTCAGCAATCTTCTTTTTTTGGTAATCATCCAGATTACTTATTTTTTCTGAAATTAAGGCTGACTTATAGTCGATATACTGCATTTGAGCCTGTAGCAATCGAAATTTAGAGTCGTATTCTTCCTTGGCTGTTTGCCACTCTTCTCTTTTCAGGTTGTGGTCACTTCTTACTTGCTCAATCTTATCTTCCGTGGTTTTTCTGCCGAAAATCTTCGATTTTACTCCGGCCCATAATACAGCCAAGCCTCCAATGAGTGTTCCCGGACCTTCAATTTTAAAACTCACAAAAATTAAGGAAGCAACAACTGCCAACACAACCAATCCAATGACGATAAATTTTACATTCTTTTCCATGGTTGTATATTAATTAGGTTCGTCGCCAACAACTTCTTTTCCTTCTGCGGTGTAGCTCGGTTGGGCACCTGCGGCAGAACCGTTTACAGTACTGGCATTAATTTTGGCAATCTCTTTTTTAGCCTTATTGTCTTCTTTCAATGTATCAGCATTTATTTGGGCAATCTCATGCTTCGTCTTATTGTCTGCTTTGATGATCTTTTCATCATTCCGGTCCTTTTTCTCCATCACGCGGAATATTTCTTTCATACCAAAAATCAATCCCCAGATGGTTGTGTTAAATGTTACCCACTGACCACCGGTTATTCCAAGTTCATAAGCATTTTGTCCAATCTCAACGAGCTGATGGTGAAGGAGCAAATAAGTAGAGACCCAAGTGCAGGCAATTAATCCCCATAGTTTTACAGAGATCAATGTGAACAGGAGCTTCGATGTCCATTTTAACCAAAATTCTTTTTGTGTGACGGTGTAAAATTCCTCCTGGCTGATGTTGCTTTTTGTTTGTGTCATGACTGAAGTGTTAGGTTTAGTAATTTCGACCAGGTTTGTGGTCCCACAATGCCATCGGCAATCAAATGCTGATCGGCCTGAAAGCGGCGAATAGCCGATTGGGTTTTCATTCCCATAATGCCATCAACTTTACCCGAGCTATATCCTAGTTTATTTAAACGGGATTGAATTTCTGAAACCGATTTTTCTATTTTTTCTTCAACTAGTTGAGCACTTAAGTTACCTCGTTTCTTTTCTATCCATTCCTGCAATACATAGCCTGGACAGGCAGGCTTTCCAAAATGATAATGCCCAAATAGGTCAGCATTGTCAAGGCCTAAGCTTTCGAGCAGAAAGTTAACAAGTTCCTCTACCGATTGCATTTGCTCCGGTGTTGGCTCACTGGTTCCCATATCATAGCCCGGGCCTGAGAAATTACCCACAAACATGATTCCAACCGATGATGTATTTTGCCCTTTGCAATGCCAGGTAATATCTGATAACTCATTGGTCTGCACTATTTCACCATTCTTTCGAATAGCATAATGGTAACAAATATGCGGACATCCCTTGGGCGTAATATGATTTTGGGGACTAACAGAAGTGTGGTAAGTGTTGACATTTTCGACAACGCTTTCTCCCAGCTCCTGGTGCAGAATTACCTTGTTGATTTGCCGTAGCTCACGTTTCCGCCAAACACGACTTTCGTGCCATGGAAGAACTCGAATCAGGTTTTTGACTTGCATGAATTCTTATAATTAGTTTATTGTATACAAGTTACTGATTTTAAATAAAAGATTCAAATGTCCTTTATGTGATTTGGTAAAAAAAAACAATGTAATCTGTTGGAGTTTTTGGTAAAAGGAATGATGCGAATTGAGCAAAAGTTGTAAATTTGCTATTCCAGAAACAACGGGATGTAGCGCAGTCTGGTAGCGTACGTCGTTCGGGACGACGGGGTCGCTGGTTCGAATCCAGTCATCCCGACAAATTGGGAAATCAAAATAAGTCAAAAGCCTGTAAATTGTATGATTTACAGGCTTTTATGATTTTTGCCATATCAATTCATATCAGAAAATATCATAATTCAGGTGAGTTAAACGGTGAGTCTTTTTTTATTTTACCTTTGAACTCACCAGAAGGGCTTAATCGTTTGTATTTCAGTTGTTAATAAGGGTCTTTTTTGTAATTATAGACCATGATTTTTGACCGGTTTTGGTGAATTCCGGTGAGTCTTTTGACCTTGTTTTTCAACTGAAGCAGTTAAAACGGATTAAACCGATAAAAATTAAATGATATGAAAACAACCCACACCTTTGGTATCCAGTTTATTATCCGGACCGGAAAAAAGGACAAAGACACGGCGCTCGTCTATGCCCGGATTACCGTAGAGACGCGTCGGATTGAGATTTCCCTGAAGAAAACCATTGCAGTTGATGAATGGAATAAAGCCCGCGGAGTCGCAAAGGGCTTCAGTCCGGAAGCCAAAAAATTTAATAGCTACCTTGAACATGTCCGTTCGCAGTTGACAGATGCTTATCGGAAGTTGCAGGTCAATAAACAAGAAATTACACCAGAAAATATTAAAGCACTTTATCTCGGTGATTCATTTGATGATCATTCTTTAATGGAGTTGGTGGATTATCACAACACCACGCAGGCCAGTGTTCTTGCCTCAGGAACGATGAAAAATTATTTCACAACGAAAAAGTACCTGGAACGTTTCTTGAGAAAGAAATTCAAATCTACGGATATTGACTTGGTCCAGGTCAATTACAAATTCATTACAGATTTTGAATATTTCCTAAGAAATTACAAACCTTTGGATCATCACAAACCGATTGGGAACAACGGTGTGATGAAGCATCAGGAAAGGTTTCGTAAGATGATCAACCTTGGTCAACGGCTTGGATGGATAACCCAGAATCCATTCGGTTCCTATAAACTGAGATTTCGTAAAGTTGAACGAGGTTTTTTAACGGAAAGGGAATTGGATACGATTGAACGTAAAAGGCTTGGCGTTGAGCGATTGCAAACCGTGAGGGACGTTTTTATTTTTAGTTGCTATACCGGCCTGTCTTATATCGATGCGATTAACCTGAGTTCGGATGAAATCAATTTGGGAATAGATGGACAGTACTGGATTTTCTCAAAGAGACAGAAAACGAATACAAAACTGAGGATTCCACTTTTGCCCAAAGCGCTGGAAATATTTAAGAAGTATCGGAAACATCCTCGATCAGTCAGCAGGAATAAGGTATTTCCTTTATTCTCAAACCAGAAACTGAATAGTTACCTGAAAGAAATTGCGGACTTGTGCGGGATAAAAAAGAACCTGACTTTTCATTTGGCCCGGCATACATTTGCAACAACGGTTACTTTGAGTAATGGTGTTCCCATAGAAACCGTTAGTCAGGTTTTAGGACACAAAAGTATTTCAACTACTCAAATTTATGCAAAAGTATTAGAGAAGAAAATTAGTGAGGATATGAGCTGTCTGAGACAACAACTGTCTAAGAGGTATTAGCGCATATGTGTTGATACAATTGGAACTAACGTAGTTTGAACCATTTCTATCTGGCCAGGTCAATCTCTCGGGCTTCAATCTCTTCGGCCAACTTGCCATAGAGAAACATGGATGAAACGTGAGGATTGACATAATCAATTTCTGAAGCATTGGTTCCGTGTTTCTCTAGACAGGCCTCCAGATGATCGACCCAGTAACGAATAGTATTGGGCTTAAGCAGAAGATATGAAATCAACTACATTTAATAGATTCTATTCTTTGGGAGCATAGTGAAGAGAAATTCGTATTTTTGAAAATCAAGTTGGATTAATGCGACAGAACCCTAATAAGTTGAACGATGAGGCGTGGTTATTATTTAATCAAAAAGAATTCCTCGAGGCTCTGCCTCGGGGTATAGAGGAAAGTTTGAAAACCTAAAGGTTTTCATGACGTTTTGAAAAAAAAGTATTTTAGTTCAATGGGAGAACATATTTTTAAGAGACATAATAAGACTCTGTTGTTGTATCATTTAGTTTGTCCATTGAAGTACACAAAAGGAGTAATATCAAGGGAAATCGGGGGGACTTTAAAGGCAATATGTTTGGAAATATCTGAAAGGTATGAAATTCATTTTATCGAAATTGGGTATGAGTCAAATCACGTACCTTTTTAGTTCAAAGTGTTCCAAAACTTTCTGTTTCTGAGATATCAAGAACAATCAAAAGTATCACAGCAAATCAATTATTTCAAAGACATCCAGAAATTGAATTAAAACTTTGGGGTGGAAATTTCTGGACGAGTGGTTATTATTCAAATACAGTAAGGCAATATGCAAATGAAGAAGTAATAAAAAAATATGTTGAATCACACGGAATGCAAAAAGAATATAAAAAAGTACATCAAGGGCAGCTGACTCTTCTTTGATACCTCGTGGGCTTTGCCCCGGGGTAGTTCATTATGCCTACAGACAAAGCAATTTGTATAATTTTGATATCTTGTAATGGTCGCAAAATAATTGGAATTAATTACTGAAATTTAAACATGAGTACTTCTGAAAGTAGGGAGAAAAAATATAAAGTTCTTTTTTTTGATTTGGATCGGACTTTATGGGATTACAGGGCGAATTCGGAGCAAACATTGAAAGAACTGATCAAAAAACATAGCCCCGAGCTAATTGAGAAATTTGATGAGTATCTGTCGATATTTTATGATGTAAATGAGAGCTTATGGTTGGAATACCGAGATGGTCGACTTTCAAAAGAGCGCTTGAGCACTCAACGATTTATTGACTCTTTTAAGCGGCTAGGGGTTGATGCTGAGTCCTTTGTGGAGGAGTTTAGTGTTGATTACATTAAGGAAAGTCCTAATAAAACCAAATTATTTCCTAAAACAATTGAGACACTGGAATATTTTAAAAATGCTGGTTATCGAATGTATCTCTTGACCAATGGTTTTGTTGAAGTCCAAAAAGTTAAAATCAGAGATAGTAAATTAGAACCTTTCTTTGAAAGGATGATAACTTCGGAGGAAGCAGGATACCAAAAACCACATGGGAAAATATTTGAGTTTGCACTAAATATTGCAAAGTCAAAAAAAGCCGATTGCTTAATGATAGGTGACGATTTGGAAAGTGATATTGAAGGAGCTCAAAATTTTGAAATTGATACTGTATTTTTCAACCAGTCTGGTGTAATACATAACCATACATCTACTTTTGAAATCAAGCAATTAGACGAATTGAAAATGTTTTTATAGATTTAAATCTTACTGAAATTGGAAACATCGCTTTTGCTACCATTTTTACAGCCTTAGATGATTTATATAATCCAGGGAGTCTGAAAGGTAATGATAAGATCCTACTTTTAGTGCCGGAAAGCGGCAGGTTCTATCATGGAACGGTTTTATTGACAGTAAAATATTTTCCTTAACCTTTTCAGAAAGGACATTTTTGGGATTCCGGAACTTTAACAAGTACCTGGAATTGAAAGATCAGGATAAATATTCCTATGTAACTCAATGGCTATTGTATATTGTGGCTTATAAAAGAATGATACGATACTATCCAGAAAATCCGAGGATAAACACATGAAATAAGCTGATCGATTTTCGTATTTAGTTATGTTTAATTTAATAGAGCTTCGCGCGAAAGATGAATTTCTATCTGAAAGGCGTTAAAAGGCTGTTCATTGGATGAAAAACACTATTATTGCAGACAAACAATTATTTATAACCAAATGAATAAACAAGAATTAGTAGCGGCTATGGCCGATAAGTCAGGTTTAAGCAAAGTCGATAATGAAAAATTTGTAAAAGCCTTTGAAGAAACGGCAAAAGAGGCATTAGGTAAAGGAGAAAGCATTCAGTTAATTGGATTTGGTACATTGTCGGTTTCTGAACGTCCCGCAAGAACAGGTAGAAATCCGCAAACCGGGAAAGAATTGGAAATTGCCGCCAAGAATGTTGTGAAATTTAAAGTCGGGAAGACTCTGGATGAAACGTTGAATTGACTTGAGGTGAATATAAAAAAAAGCGGGATTTCCCCGCTTTTTATCTTTTTAAGGACGGGTTATTCTTTCTGCGTAACCTTGGCACCTGAACGGAGCCGGTCAGAAGCAATAAAAAAAGCAACATTAAAGATTATAAATATAAAAAAGCATGTACATATATTGTTGTCAACATATTTACAAAAAGTGAATCTGTAAAATTTTGCGATTAGATACATCAAATAAAAAACAGCCTCAACAATTTCAATCCCGTATTCATAGGTAAAAAAAATGCTACTCCCTCTTTCTCCTGAAGGTTCCACTATCCATAACACCTTAAAGTCCGGTTTAATTGAGTCATCAATATTCGGATTCTTGATTTCTATCTCTTTTTCCATGACGTTCATATTTGGAATAATCTGAATACTATTTCTATTAGTAACTTTTGCGGCTGATTTTTTACACACTCTAAAGATTTCCTAGCAGATGTATCAGGTTTGTTCAGATATGATATTTGTTCCAATTGTTCTAAACTCGGATAAAAAGTTACTTCGGGTTTGCTGATTTTCTCAAATCTTAGATATAATACACTGATTATCAACATTTATTTGTTCATATTTTCAAGACTGATGATTGGCATAAATGTACGGTTTTATATAAATTGGGTTCA
>Ga0163223_100042_pt1 | contig 52510 bp, 47 predicted proteins | sample MSEWel2016_02_17_2_FD_113147 | JGI IMG/M metagenome (GOLD analysis project Ga0163223, IMG submission 113147) | Subsurface microbial communities from deep shales in West Virginia, USA - MSEEL Well Study Marcellus 5H_2016_02_17 ...
AGAGATAACATTGGTGTTAATATAATGATCCACTTCATCAATATTAATTTTTGAAATCAAGGAATGACTATTATCTACATCTCGAAGAACACCTTCTACATCCGTTAAGAAAATTAATTTTTCAGCGTCTAAGGCACCGGCAATGGCACTGGCTGCAAAATCTGCATTAATGTTATAGGTAGCTCCATCTTCATCGGTTCCAATTGGTGCGATGACCGGAATAAAATCATTTTCAATTAATGAATAGATTAATGTTGTATCCACAGCACTTACTTCACCAACAAATCCAATATCTTTGCCTTCTACATATTTTTTCTTAACTTTTAATGTCTTACCGTCTTTTCCTGAAATACCGACTGCGTTTATATCATGATTTTGAATCAGTTGAACAACATCTTTATTGACCTTGCCGGATAAAACCATTTCAACAACATCGACAGCTTCCTTGGTTGTGATGCGTAATCCATTAAAAAACTCGCTATCAATGCCCATTGCTGTTAATGTCGATGAAATTTCTTTGCCTCCACCATGAACAATAACAGGCTTAAAGCCAACTAATTTCATCAAAACAATATCTTCGATAACGGTTTCTTTGATAAGGTCATCAACCATGGCCGATCCGCCATATTTAATCACAACGATTTTCCCGTTAAATTGCTTTATGTAGGGAAGTGCTTCAACTAATATCTTTGCTTTTTCAATTAATTTTTCCATAATAACCTCCATTATGTTCTGTACTCTCCATTTATTTTAACATATTCATAGCTCAAATCGCATCCCCAACCGGTAACTTCGGCTTCTCCTTGATGACAATCAACAACGACCTTGATTTCTTTTTCTTTTAAAATCTCTAGTGCATATTCTTCATCAAAGCCAATGGGCTGTCCTTGCTCTAATAATTTGATTGTCCCTGCCGGACTAACATAATCGACATCGACAAGGTTGGGATCAAATTCAGCACCAGAATAACCTAATGCACATAGGATTCTTCCCCAATTCGCATCTTCACCAAAAAACGCTGTCTTCACTAAATTTGAAGTAATCACTGCATGAGTCATCTTACGTGCTTCTTCTTTATCATGCATATTTTTCACGGTCACTTCAATAAATTTAGTTGCGCCTTCACCATCTTTAACGATTAACTTTGCTAGCTCCTGGTTAAGCATATAAAAGGCTTCTCTAAAAATCGCATAATCCTCTGTATCTTTTTGAATGGGTGTATTTGAGGCCATACCATTTGCCAAAACTAATACCATGTCATTGGTAGAGGTGTCTCCATCAACACTAATCATATTATAGGTATCGGATATTGTTTCTTTTAACAAGGTTTGTAGCGTGTCTTGGTCGATGTTTGCATCGGTTGTAATAAAAGAAAGCATGGTTCCCATATTGGGGTGGATCATTCCGGATCCTTTAGCCATACCGGAGATTGTAATTATTTTTCCGTCCACTTTTATTTGAAGGCATTTTTCTTTTAAAAAGGTATCCGTTGTCATAATACCTTCCGCGGCAGCTGTTGCATGTTGGCGACTGTTGCCATAGTGTTTAACAATTTCATCAATTCCTTGATGTATTATATCCATGGGTAAAGGTTGTCCAATCACACCTGTTGAAGCTACAAGTACAGATTCTTGATCAATTCCCATCTTGTCTCCATAAACTTTTGCCATCGTTTTTGTATCTTCATATCCTTTACGACCTGTACAAGCGTTTGCATTACCACTATTGATAATAATACCCTGTATTGCTTTTTTCTGTTTTAGCAACTCCATATTCCAATTTACAGGAGCAGCTTTAACAATATTTTTTGTAAAAACACCTGCATATGAACAAGGCCTTTCTGAAAATAACATGGTTAAATCTTTATTTTTCCGCTTTATTCCACAATGAATCCCTGTTGCACTAAATCCTTTGGGTGCTGTAATTCCATCTGTAATCCAATTCATAAGGCATACTCCTTTTTGCTTTTTTATTATTATACATTTTATTTAATATTTATGCAAGAATTTTTCGATATTTTTTTGTTTATTCCTAACAAATATGGTACAATATAATTCAAAAACATATATAAAAACGGATGATTAGGTGAGGTATTGATATGATAGATATAATTCAATCATTTACATTTGACTATGCAATGTTTATTACATTAAATTTGGTTTTATCAACCATCGTTATTCTCTTAGAGCGAAAAAATTCCACAGCCGCTTTGGCTTGGTTATTTTTTTTGAATTTGTTCCCGGGTTTCGGCTTTTTCTTCTATATCCTTCTCTCTCAAAACATCTCTAAACGAAAAATTTTCGCTTATTCTAAAGAGGAAGAACGTCTATTTAACAAAGCCCTCAACCACCAAAAACACGCTATTCGAGAAAATCAGTTTGATTATGGCAATGCTGAAACCATTGAATACAAAGATTTAATATTATTTCATAATCGAATGTCCAATGCACTCTTGTCAACCAATGATCATGTTGATATTTTCAACAACGGTCCTGATTTATTCCACCAACTTTTTGAAGATATCGCCAACGCACAAGAACATATTCATCTCCTCTATTTTATCATAAAAAACGATGAAATCGGTAATAAACTCATTAATGCACTCATTCAAAAAGCTGCTGAAGGTGTCGAAGTACGTCTGCTCGTTGACCATGTAGGAGGACGAACATTATCACCAAAGCTCATTGGAAAAATCCAATCAAGTAAAATACAGTTAGCCTTTTTCTTTCCTTCAAAGTTTAAATACTTCAACTTAAAAGGAAACTATCGTAACCATCGAAAAATTGTTGTCATCGATGGAACACTTGGTTATATTGGTGGATTAAATGTAGGAAATGAATATGTTGGCAAAAGCAAACGGTTCGGCTATTGGCGAGACACCCATCTACGCTTATACGGAGATAGTGTGATGTCTTTGCAACTTCGTTTCATTCTAGATTGGCGTAACGCTTCCATGGAAAAACTTGCAACAACCGCAAAATATTTACGACACGTCGTTTCTGATTCAAAGACAGCCATTCAAATTGTTTGTTCCGGACCGGATAACATTAATCAACAGATTAAACAAGGATACCTTCAGATTATCCATAAGGCAAAAAAATATATATATATTCAGACGCCTTATTTCATTCCTGATGACAGTATATTAGAAGGCCTAAAAATAGCTGCTGCTTCGGGTGTTGATGTTCGTATAATGATTCCTCAAATGCCGGATCATCTTTTTGTGTACTGGGCAACATACTCGTATTGTGGAGACTTGATTCCCTATGGTGTAAAAATCTTCATATATGAACGTGGTTTTCTCCATTCAAAAATGATTGTTTCTGACAACACGATTGCATCTGTTGGCTCATGTAACTTTGACATTCGTAGTTTTAAGCTGAATTTTGAAGCCAACGCCTTCATCTACGAGCGACGAACATCCATTGGTTTACGTAAAGAATTTGATGAAGATTTACGCTACTGTCGCCAATTAACCCAAACAATTTACGATAAACGTTCATTTTGGATAAAATTCAAAGAATCCATCTCACGTTTATTCTCACCTGTGTTATAATAAGGATAAAGTGACTCTGTCACGTTATCCCAAAGGGATATTATCCGCGTAGAAAGAGTTTCCTTGACGTCATCTGACATGTTTCAAGGCAGATGACTCAAATAGGGACACTCTTTCGAAGCAATGAGTAAAGAACCTAGAGCAAAGGATAAAGTGACTCTGTCACCAAAATGCAAAAAAAAAAATTTGCATATTTATTAATATTAATGTATAATTAATCAAAACAAGGAAATAAGGAGGCATTTATAATGAGTAAAAAAGTTGTATTAGCATATTCCGGAGGATTAGACACTACCGTAATTATCCCATGGTTAAAAGAAAACTATGATTATGAAGTTATTGCAGTATGTATTGATGTGGGCCAAGGAAAAGAAATCGAAGGTTTAGAAGAACGCGCCCTAAAAACAGGTGCTTCAAAACTATATATCGAAGATGTAACCGATGAATTTGTCGACGACATCGTTGTTCCAACTGTACAGGCAAATGCCGTCTATGAAGGAAAGTATTTATTAGGAACGTCTATGGCAAGACCGGTTATCGCTAAACGTCTTGTTGAAATTGCTCTAGAGGAAGATGCTGAAGCTATTTGTCACGGTGCTACCGGAAAAGGTAACGACCAAGTCCGATTTGAGCTTACAATAAAAGCACTTGCACCACAATTAAAAATTATTGCACCTTGGAGAATTTGGGATATTAAATCACGTGAAGATGCTTTAGCTTATCTCGAAGAACGTAATATCGAAGCGCCTATGAAGAAAAAAGATAGCTATAGCCGTGACAGAAACTTATGGCACTTAAGCCATGAAGGTCTTGATTTGGAAGACCCTGCAAATGAACCAAACTATACTGAGTTATTACAAATGGGCGTTACACCTGAACAAGCTCCGGATGAACCTACCTACCTGACCATTGATTTTGAACAAGGGGTACCCAAAAAATTAAATGGTGAATCTATGAAGGCTTCTACCATGATCGAAAAACTTAATGAAATCGGTGGGGCTAACGGCGTCGGACTCATTGATATTGTCGAAAACCGTGTTGTTGGAATGAAATCCCGTGGCGTCTATGAAACCCCCGGTGGAACTATTCTCTACTATGCACACAATGAACTTGAATATCTATGTTTAGATAAACAAACAATTGCTTATAAAAACCAAGTAGCTATTAAGTTTGCTGAACTTGTTTACTCCGGCGAATGGTATACTCCCCTTCGTGAAGCATTAACAGCTTTCGTTACTGACACACAAAAAACTGTAACCGGTCAAGTGAAATTGAAACTTTACAAAGGAAATATCATTCCTGCAGGGGCTACAAGTCCATATTCATTGTATAACGAAGACATTGCCAGCTTTACAACGGGTGATCTTTACGATCATCATGATGCTGAAGGCTTTATTAATCTCTTTGGCTTACCACTTAAGGTTCGTGCAATGATGAAACAATTAAACGAGAAAAAATAATTGAGGTGACACTATGAAATTATGGGGAGGACGTTTCTCCAAAAGTACCGATGTCATTGTTGATGACTTCAATTCATCAATACGCTTTGACCAACGACTGTATAGAGAAGATATTGAAGGTAGTATTGCCCATGTTACAATGCTTGCTGCCGCTGATATTCTTACAAATGATGAACGCAACATGATTATATCCGGACTCAAAGACTTAGAAATTGCCATCGAAAAAAATGAAGTAACCTTTGATATTAGTGCCGAAGATATTCACATGAATATTGAATCATTACTTATTCAACGCATTGGTGATGTTGCAAAAAAAATGCATACAGGACGAAGCCGTAACGATCAAGTAGCTACAGATATGCGCCTTTACATAAAGAAAGAAATTGTGGCCATTGATCAAGACGTATTTGACCTATTATCAACTATTTTAAGCTTATCCGGTCAGCATACCGAAACCATTATGCCCGGTTATACCCACCTTCAAAAGGCACAACCCACAACATTTAGTCATCATCTTATGGCGTATTTTGAGATGTTTAAGCGGGATCGAGACCGATTGATAACCACATATAATCGAATGAATCAATCGCCGCTTGGAGCCGGTGCTTTTGCTACAACAACCTATCCGCTGAATCGCCAAATGACCGCTGAACTTCTTGGTTTTGACTCGATTTGTTTAAACAGTATGGATGCTGTTAGTGATCGGGATTTCTTATTAGATGTCTTGTATACGCTTTCCATGATTATGATGCATCTGTCGCGTTTTTCAGAAGAAATCATCTTATGGTGTTCTCACGAATTTCGATTTATCGATTTAGATGATGCATATAGCACCGGAAGCTCAATCATGCCACAGAAAAAAAACCCGGATATTCCCGAATTGATTCGTGGAAAAACCGGCCGTGTTTATGGGGACTTAATGTCCTTACTAACAACTATGAAAGGGCTTCCCCTTGCCTATAACAAAGATACACAGGAAGATAAGGAAGTGACTTTTGACGCAATTGATACGCTTAAAATGTGTATACCTATTTTTACAAAATTACTTGACACCATGACTGTCCGCAAAGAGGTTATGCGTTCAGGCGCTGAAGGTGGTTTTACAAACGCCACAGATGCAGCCGATTATCTTGTAAAAAAAGGATTGCCTTTTAGGGATGCCCATGAAGTCTTGGGAAAATTGGTTTTGTATTGTGTAAACAATAACACCAATCTAAGTGAATTATCACTTGATGAGTATCAAAAACTCTCTCCACTCTTTACTGAAGATGTTTTTGAAGCAATTTCTCTAGATACCTGTGTTAATAAGCGTCAAGTTATCGGCGGACCAGCCAAAGAACAAATGGAAACGGTCAACCAACTTGCCAAAGACTATTTAGAAAAAAATGCAACTATAAAATAAAAAAAGAGCGATCACATTAATATCGATGTGATCCTCTTTTTTTTATTCTATGTGTATTCTTCTTACTTAATATACTTTAAGAAAATCGTTCCAAGTGGAGGCACTTTAATATCTAAACAGTTTGGCTTATGGTCCCAAGCAATTGACTGCGTCTTCAAAATCCCTTCATTTAGAACACCACTGCCTCCATATTTTTGATGATCTGAATTGAGTATTTCTTGATAAGAGCCTGCACGCGCAACGCCAATACGATGCATATATTTAGGAACCGGTGTAAAATTACTAATCACTATGATATGCTCTTCATCTTTTTCATCTTTTCGAACAAAAGATACGATACTTTCTAAGGCATCTGTACAATTAATCCATTCAAACCCTCGGTTGGTAAAGTCATCTTCCCAAAGGGCTTTTTCATCACGATATATTTTATTTAAATCAGAGACAAATGTTTTCATTTCACGATGTTTATCAAATTCTAATAGATTCCAGTCTAAACTTTTGGCTTCACTCCACTCATCGAATTGAGCAAAATCACATCCCATAAACAATAACTTTTTACCTGGGTGCCCGTACATAAATCCGTAGGAACATCGTAAGTTAGCAAACTTTTGCCAATAATCTCCCGGCATTTTATTAATCATGGAACCTTTTCCGTGAACAACTTCATCATGCGACAAGACGAGTATAAAGTTCTCAGTAAATGCATAAACTAAACTAAAGGTTAAATCATTATGATGATATTGTTTATGAATTGGATCTTTGGACGCATAACGTAAAAAATCATTCATCCATCCCATATTCCATTTTAATCCAAATCCTAATCCACCTATATTAGTCGGGCGAGACACTCCAGGCCAAGCTGTGGATTCTTCCGCAATCATTACAACACCTGGATTACGACCATATATCACTGAATTCATATGCTTAAAAAACTCAACTGCTTCAATATTTTCCCGTCCTCCATGGGGATTAGGAATCCACTGACCTGCTTCTTTTCCATAATCTAAATAAAGCATGGATGCAACTGCATCAACACGAAGACCATCAATATGATATTTTTCAATCCAAAACAAGGCATTTCCAATCAAAAAGTTCTTAACTTCACTACGTCCATAGTTAAAGATCATGGTTCCCCAATGTGGATGTTCCCCCTTACGCGCATCATCATGCTCATAAAGTGCCGAACCGTCAAAACGTCGTAAGCCATGAGCATCTTTAGGGAAATGGGCAGGTACCCAATCTAATAAAACACCAATATTATGTTGATGCATATAATCGACAAAGTACATAAAATCATCCGGCGTTCCAAAGCGAGAGGTTGGTGCATAATATCCAGTAACTTGATATCCCCATGAGCCATCAAATGGATGTTCTAACACAGGCATCAATTCAATATGGGTATAATTCATTTCTTCTAAGTAGTCCACAAGATCATGGGCTAAATCTCGATAGTTTATAAACCCATGCTCACTATCATTTCGTTTCCATGAGCCTAAGTGCAATTCATATATTGCCATTGGTTTTTTCAGCGCGTCACTTTTCATTTGTTTACTTTGCCAATCGGAATCTTGCCATTCATAGGAAGACGTATCCCATACAATAGATGCAGTTCCCGGTCGCATTTCAGCATATGAAGCATATGGATCTGACTTTTCCAAGATCATACCATCGCGTGATTTTATTTCAAACTTATATATTTCTTCTGTATTGAGTCCCGGTATAAAAAGTTCGTAAATCCCTGAGTTACCTAGTAAACGCATGGGATAAATTCTGCCATCCCAGCCGCAAAAATGACCAATTACACTCACCCTGGAAGCATTTGGAGCCCAAACAGCAAAAGCGACACCTTTAATTCCATTGACGGTAACTTTATGTGCACCGAGTTTATTATAAATCTCATAGTGAGTCCCTTGGCCGAATAAATACATATCAAGATCTGAAATCGTTGGTTCAAACGAATATGGATCATAGTTTTCCCAACTGACATTCTCAAAGTTGGTATATCTGAATTTGTAGTTGATTTTTTTCTTGAGCTCTAGTGTAAATACTCCTGTATTTTCAACCGACACCATCGGGTATATGTCATTTGTGTCTAAATCAATTACTTCAATTATTTTTGTATATGGTTGATAAGCATTGATATATATACTTTGGTCCGGTAATTCATGCATCCCTAAAAAATGATGCGGATTTTGATGGGTCGATTCAGTTATACTATATAATTCATCTGAATTTATGTATGATTTCATAATGCCCCTCCTTAGGTTAAATCAAGTTAAATTATTATCTAATATATATTTTATCCCTAATTTTATAAAATAGCAATGAAGAACTAAAAAAGATGCTTTTAATAATTATTAAAAGCATCTTCTTTCTACTTATTCAAGTGTTTCTAATTCTTCTACATCGGATACTACCGGTTGCATTCCAGCTGGATAACCACCAATAAAATTAAAAATAGCGTTGTCATTATCTAAGAATATGGTGCTACCTTGAATGTTTTCGTATATCTCCATACGTTTAATAAATTGGAAAAATTCTAAATCTTTTTGTAAGGATTCTTGATAAATACGAATAGACTCTGCATCCGCATCCGCTTTTATAATAGCAGCATCTTCAACCGCTTTACTAACAATCTCTGCACGTTGACGATCGGTAATTGATTGTGCTTTAATATATTCACTGTCACCTTCAGCAATTAATTTTTCCGATTCTTTTTCAATCTCTTTTGCCATTTTTTCTTCGATATTAGATACATTTGATTGCGGGAAATTCTTACGATTAATACCAATATCGGTAACAAATAATCCATACTCAGCCACCAACTGTTCATTTAATGCATCTTTTTTCGAATCCAATAATTCGGATAATGTGTTTTGATAAAAGAATTCATCAAACTTTAGTGTGTTGGCTGAGTTAATGACTGTTTTATAAACATATTCGTCCATTCGTTTATTAGCTTCGACTTTATTTCCTACTGCTAATCCATATACAACCGGATCAAGAACCCGATATTGGGCATACATTTCAATCTCAATACGTCGTTCATCATTGGTATTTATTAACTCTGTATTGGAAGTATAGGTTAAATATTTTGCTGAATATCGTTCAACAGTATCAATAAAGGGACGCTTGAAATGCAGACCTTTTTCCGTGATGACACGAATATTTGGATAATTATTACGTTTCAAGTTATTATTAACATCCTCTGCATCATCTGCGGCAATAATAACATTGTTAATTTTTCCAAAGGTCTTAACAATAGCTACTTCATCTTCACGTACAATATATACTGAATTGGCCAAGGCAAATAGTCCTAGCACAACAACTACAGCAAAAACAATTCCTGCTATACGTTTCATATTTTTCCTCCTTTCTAATTGGTCACCGACTGTTTAATTGCGGCATCATCAAAATTATAAAATTTATAGATGTCGCCTTCAGCCGTACCATCAACAACAATTTTATTGTTACTTAAAAAAGCCGTCATCGAATCAATATAATAACGCTCTTTTAAGATATCCGGATTATTTATATATTCTCGATATAATGCATTAAATTCAGCTACACCCGCATTAGCATTTGCAACAACTTCTGCCCGGTATGCATATGCATCCTCAACTAGTTTTGTAGCTTCTGCTTGCGCTTGTGGAATGACTGTATTATTATATTTTTCTGCATCTTCTCGCTTACCATTTTTGTACTGATTCGCGTTTTCTTTCTGCTGATATGCAGCTTCTACATTTTCCAAAAATTGAACATTTTGTGTACCGACAAGAATAATTTCAAGACCGGACTCATACTCAACCATCTTTTGCTGTAATTTAGGAAGCACAGATGCATCGATGAGCTCTTTTTGTGTCTTTGCTTCATCTAAAGTTAATGATTGAACACTTGAACGGATAACATCTTCAAGGGCAAGACGTAGCGTTCCTTCTGGATCATCCACCTTAAACAAATAATCCACCGGATTATTTACACGGTACTGAATAATCAACTCAATTAAGGCAATAGAAGCATTATTATTAGCTCCATCCACAATAATTGTGGCTTCTGCTTGTTGATCCGAATACTGTGCATTTTCTGTTTCTGTACCGGCTGATTCGGTTCTAAATCCATACTCCATATTATAGATTGAACGAACGTCCACCTTCTCCACTTGATCCATTAGCGGTACTTTAAAATGTAATCCAGGATCGGTTACCACTTCATTGACTCGTCCAAAGCGTAATACAACTGCATTTTCTCTGTTTTCTAGCATATATACACTATTTAACAAAACAAATGCAATGACGAGTACAATAATTATAATAGGTCCGAAAGTAAAGATTTTCTTACGCATTGCTTTCATATCAATATCGACAACATTGTCATCATCTTTATTGTAAAATTGTTGACTCATTCTTTTTCCTCCTTTATTTATATGCTTTTTATGCTCTGTTTATTATAACATACTCTTAAGGTCTATCTATTAAAATCCTATTATTTTTTCATTATCTTAACCAAAGGAAAATCTCAGGTCATAAAACCTGAGATTATGATTTATCATGTATTTTAGCTAAATAATTAATTCCTTGGAACCCTTAAACTATTTGATGTATAAACAAGCCACTACGTAACTTAGGTTCAAACCATGTGGATTTTGGTGGCATCAACCGATTTGCATCGGATACATCAATGAGTTCCTGAATCGATGTTGGCTTCATTGCGAAGGCAATAGCCATATCGTCATGAACACGTTTTTCAAGTTCAGCAAGACCACGAATACCGCCTACAAAATCAATGCGTTCACTCGTTCTTGGATCTTCTATCCCTAGAATGGGTTCCAATAGAAACTCTTGCAATATGGCAACATCTAAACGTCTTACTGGATCATCACCAAGACGTTCAACACCATTAAAGACCAAACCATACCATGTATGGTCAAAATACATCCCAAAGGTCCCTTTATCTTTAGGCGCAAAAGGCTCCTTCGATTTTGAAAGAATGGTAAAGTTTGTTTCTAATCGCTCAAAGAATTCTTCTTTAGATAAGTTGTTTAAATCCTTAACAACACGATTATAATCTAAAATCTCTAATTCAGAATCCGGAAAAGCTACCGCCAAAAATTGAGCAGATTCACCTTCAAAATGATATTTTTCTGCAATCTTAGCTGCAGAAGCTGCACGATGATGACCATCTGCAATATATAAGCTATTCATTTTTTGAACTTTATCTTGTATCTTTTCTATATCCGTCATATGTTCAATGACATAGCCTTTGTGTCGAACTTCATCATCACCGATAAATTCAAAAATCACCTTAGCCCTAGCAAGCACATCTTCAAAAGCTTCCTGCATGTCTTGTGTGTTCTTGTAGGTCAAAAAAATCGGTCCCGTGTGTGCTTTTAGGGTGTCAATATGTCGTATACGATCATGTTCCTTGGCTTCACGTGTATTTTCATGTTTTTTAATAGTACCGGATATATACTCTTTGGCCAATACACATCCAACAATACCACGTTGAATTTTTCCTAATCGTTCCAATTCATAGATATACAAAGATTCCCTTTCATCTTGAATGAATTGCTTTTCATCAATCATTTGATTAAAACGGGTCTTTGCCATTGCATATACTTGTTCGTCGTATAGACCAATCTGATCATCAAGTAATGTCTCACCACGGTCGATTTGAAGAAAAGACAGTGGATTATTTGATACCAGGTCCTTGGCTTCTTGACGATTATAGACATCATAAGGTAATGCAGCAATCTGTTGGGCTAAATCTTTTGCCGGTCGCAATGCCTTAAACGGTTTAATTGTAGCCATTTTGTCCTCCTATTTGATGACACGCACTTTTAATACACCATCAATTGCTTTAAGTTCAGACAAGACGTCCTCTGTTACCGCCGCCTCTAAATCTAACATGGTATATGCATTTCCATTTTTACTTTTATTAAGCATATCTGTTATGTTCAAATTAGCCTTTGCTAAGACCGATGTAATTTGACCGACCATATTGGGTACATTTTTATGTAATACACTTACTCTTGCAGCCGAACCACAAATGCCTAAATCAACACTTGGATAGTTAACTGAATTACAGATATTTCCATTATCTAAATAGTCTTGTAGTTGTGCAACTGCCATCTTAGCACAGTTTGTCTCAGACTCCGGTGTTGATGCACCTAAATGAGGAATTGCAATAACACCTTCCATATCAATGGTTCGTTCATTAGGAAAATCAGTAACATATCGACTTACTTTTCCGGATTTTAGGGCTGTTTCAATGGCATCGTCATCAACTAATTCCCCTCTTGAAAAGTTAAGGATACGTACACCGTCTTTCATTTTAGACATTAAATCGGTGTTGACCATCCCTTTTGTTTCTTCCATAAGAGGTACATGAACACTAATATAATCTGATTTTTCTAATAGTTCATCAAGGCTGCTTGCTTTATTAACAACACGCTTTAAGCCCCATGCTGCGTCCACTGAGATGAAGGGATCATAACCGTAGACATCCATTCCTAATGAAATTGCAGCATTTGCAACCAAAGCACCAATTGCACCAAGTCCAATAATTCCTAAGGTCTTACCCATAATCTCCGGTCCAGCGAAATTACTTTTTCCTGCTTCGACTTTTTTCGCTACATCCGTTTGACCTTTTAAAGTTTTGGCCCAATCAATAGCCCCCGGAACATCTCTTGACGACATTAACAAACCTGCTAACGCTAACTCCTTCACTGCATTGGCATTAGCTCCCGGTGTATTAAAGACAACAATACCTTGTTCAGAACATGCTTCAATAGGTACATTGTTTACACCTGCTCCGGCTCTTGCTATGGCAGCGACTTGTTTTGACATAGGATAATCATGAAGTTTAAAGCTTCGTAAAACAATACCGTCATAATCGCCATCTACGTTTTCATCAATGACCTTATATTGATCTGATAATAAATTTAACCCTTGTTCATCAATTTTATTTAAGGTTTTAACTGTAAACATTTTATCCTCCAATGTGTTCAATCTATTTTTGTATTTATTATGAATGTTTTGCTTCAAATGCTTTCATAAAATCGACTAGCTTTTGTACACCTTCTACCGGCATCGCATTGTATATGCTTGCACGCATACCACCGACACTTCGATGTCCTTTAAGATTAACCATGCCTTGGGCTGCTGCTTCTTTAATAAAGTCTGCATTTAATGCATCATCTTTACAGATAAATGTTACATTCATTTTTGAACGACTCGCTTTATCTACCGGCGCCACATAAAAGTCTGTGGAATCAAGATAGTCATACAACAAGTCTGCTTTTTCTGTATTTATTTTTTCAATTGCTTCTAATCCGCCATTTTCTTTTAACCATTTAAATACTAAGCCGGCAACATAAATACTATAGGTCGGTGGTGTATTAAACATGGAATCATTTTCCGCATGTGTTGAGTATTTTAACATTGTCGGTACAGTTTCCGGAACCTCTCCAATAAGGTCCTTACGTATAATGACAACGGTCATTCCCGCTGGCCCCATATTCTTTTGCGCACCGGCAAATATTATTCCATACTCTGAAACATTAATCGGTTTTGATAAAATATTTGACGACATATCTGCGACTACGGGTACACCTTTTGTGTCCGGTAAACTTGTGAATTCCGTACCGTAAATTGTATTATTCGATGTGATATAAAAATAATCTGAATTTGGATCGATATCAATTTTACTCAAGTCCGGTATATATGAAAATGTATCATCTTCTGATGAAGCTAGCACTTCAACGTCGATAAATTTTTTGGCTTCCGAAATTGCTTTTTTTGACCAGGCACCTGTATTAATAAATTGAGCTTTTTTGTTTTTTGTTCCAATATTTAAAGGAATCATTGCAAATTGAAGTGATGCTCCACCTTGTAAAAATAAGACTTCATAGTTATCAGGTATTGATAATAAATCAATAAAGTCTTGTTTCGCTTCTTCAATAATCTTACTATACGCTGCCGATCGGTGACTCATCTCCATGACACTCATTCCTGCATCTTGATAATTCACTAATTCGCTCGCTGCGGTTTTTAATACTTCCTCAGGCAACGTTGATGGTCCAGCTGAAAAATTATACACACGTTCCATTATTATCACTCCTATTTGTCAGATTTGTCAGAATTTATTTGTTTACGCCATTAATAGAAAAAGTTTCTCTGTGGAAAACATTCGTATATCTCGCGCGTACACTGTTAACATTTTATCATATACTTCACCACGTTACAAGCGTTTATTTATGAATCTTAGCAAAATCTTGTCCGGTAGGCACTTGAAATAAAGATAAGCCAAAATATGGAAGCACAGAAAAAATATGTTCAAAAATGTTGGCTTGTATTTCTTCATAACTATTCCAACGTATATCATTACAGAAACAATAGATTTGCAAAGGAATCCCTTGTCCGGTTGACTCTAATTGTCTTACCATAACAATAAAATCCTTACTAATTGAAGGATGCATCTTTAAATACTCGCGAATATATATGCGAAGGGTTCCGATATTAGTTAAGCCTCTTTGATTTAAAGGATGAGTATCTTGAACATTTGTGTTATGTTCTAAAACTTCTTTCTCTTTTTCTTCTAAATAGGTCCTTAATAATCTGACTTTTTTTAAGTTTTCTATTTGGTCGGCTTCCAAGAAACCAACACATCCTCCATCAAGAACAATTTGACGTGAAATTCGCCGCGCCCCTGATTTACTCATCCCTTCCCAGTTAATAAAGGATTCTTCTATAAACTTGTATGCCGGTATATGGGTAATGGTTTTATCCCAGTTAGCTACGGAAACTTTTGTGAGAGAGACATCAATGACTTCCCCATTAGCTCTAAACTGGGGCATTTCAATCCAATCTCCGATGCTTAACAAATTATTGGTTGATAATTGTATTCCGGCAACCAAACCTAATATACTATCTCTAAAGACTAAAATAAGTACGGCTGACATACCACCAATACTTGATAGTAATGCTAAAGCCGAACCACTATTGCTAAAGTTTACCAATCCGATAACTAAGGCAAATACCAATACGATAATTTTGATAACTTGGAGAAGGCCTTTTATTGGCATATCCTTTGCATAAGGTTTTAGATTATATATGTCATTAATTGCATCAAGTAGTTTATATAGTGCAATAACGGTTATACTAATACCAATAAACACAAGAATGTGACGTATGATTTTTCCTAAATCCTCATAGGAGAAACTAAACAAATATAAGATGATGATTGGAATATAATGAGCAATCCAGTGAAATACTTTCCGCTCATAGAGCATTTCATCTTTTTTTGTTGGCGTTTTAAATACGATTTTTTTCACGATTCGATTTACGACAGCAATTGCAATGCGGTCGACAAGTATTGCTAGCAATAATGCCAGGGCTGTCATTATTACAAAAATAATAACAACTCCAAGTCCACTTTCAGAATCAACAATAGGTGTTAATAAATTTGATAATCGATTTTTTAACAATTTTCTCTATCCTTTCTTTGTCTTTGTCTCTTATTATGATATACTATTTTTAATAAATATTCAAAAAGGGGAATATATTATGTCTAATCCAAAAAAACCAATTCTTACAGATAAAGATACTGAAGTATTATTTAAAGAAATAAAAGAAACCAGAAATATTTATACTTTCATTGAAAAAAACTCCGAACAACTCTACCGGCCATCACTCGCTGATTATTTGATTTTCCTTTTAAGCAAGTATAATCTGACTAAAAGTAAATTAATCTATCTCTCGGGAATATCACGGCAGTATGCCTATGAGATTTTTTCCGGACAAAAACATCCTTCACGTGAAAAGATCTTATCCATCATTCTTTCTCTTCATACGAATCTAGAAGAGTCTCAGCGCTTATTAACCTACGCCGGTCATCACCCTTTACACCCTAAAGATTTAAGAGATTCAATTATTATTCACAGCATACAACAAAAGATGTCCCTTGTAGATACAAACGACATCTTTTATACTTTATCATTACCACTTATTGATTAGTACGTGGTCTCTTTTATATGGTCATGATCATTCAAATGTTCCATACAATATTCATGATATCCATCACATTTTGAACAATACCTAAACTCCATTGTGGGGTCTTGGATTTCTGTGATTCCGCAAACGGTGCATTGATGCGCATGCTCATTTTGTCGTCTCACACCTTTATCATACTGTTGTTTTCTTACTTGACTCTTGATACGTGTCTTTCGGTTCATCACAATCTCTTTCCCAAAAAATAAAAAGAAATTTGTAACACCTGCTAGAACACTGATTTTGGTTGATACTCCACCGATAATAAATTGAAAGACTAATAATCCGGCACTAAAGTAAGCCAAATATTTGATCTTAACCGGTAAAATAAAGTATATACGTACTTGAAATTCTGGATGCAGTCGGGCAAAAGCAAAAAATAAGGTCATATTCAAATAGGTTGAACTTGCTGTAATACCAAAGATTAAACTGGTGGCAATAAGCATGACAACACCGGTAAAATAGTACACATTGAACTTAAAGCTTCCCCACGTCTGTTCTAAGGTATTTCCAATTAAATAATAAAAATACAAAACAAAAATAATAAAGATTACACTATCTGTTGGCGGAATCATTATAAAGGTGATTACACGCCATACTTCACCTGCAAATACGCGGTCTGGAATCAGCATTAATAGATAACTCAAGGGTGTTGGATCTAATAACTCTAATATAAATACCGCAGCATTCGCAAAAACAATATATAACATTAAGTTCGGAATTGCAAACTTTCCGAACTTACGCTGTAAACGATCTAAAAACTTCATGATTATACCTACTTGTCTATTTTATGTGCTAGGTTGTATGTCTTCTAATGTTTCTTCTAACGTTTCATCGATAACTTCATCGATGAAATCTTCGACCTCCGACATATCGTCTTGTTTCGGAGCCGGTTGCGCATCCGTAACCATTAATCCTGATGCTGTTAAATCATAATTCAAGTATAACTGTACTGTCTTATCCACAAATTCATCTTGATTAATTTGAACACCACTAGCCTTTACCGTTCCGTCACAAATAACTGCTACATGTGAGGGTACAATGAGCTTAATCCCACTGCATAAGGCATAAATATCCAGGTAAACTTCATCTTCTTCAAAAACTGCATCTTTTAGATTAATCTCAATGCCTGAAAACATCGCTGCCATTGCATTACCATCGAAATGGTCATAGACTAATTGTTCGCCTTTAAACATATAAACTTTGTTATACATTGTACGAACTGCATCATATTTCTTGTAGACCCATGTTGCCGCCCCGATTACTGAGCCAAAAAACACTAACTTTCCAAAACTGTTTCGTCCCATTTTATCACCTCTTGTTCATTTAGTATGTATATTATAACATATCTCTAGATAAAGAATATTATAATTTTATTAACTCTTTTTCATTATAACCTAAAATAATAGTATCCTCTTGAACAATCAAAGGACGTTTTATTAACATACCTTCTTGGGATAATATATCAGCGGCTTCCTCGATTGACAGAGAGTCAACGACGTCCTTTAAACCTCTTTCACGATAAATCCTACCCGAAGTATTAAAAAAACGTCGTATGGGCATATTACTTCGCTTGATAATATCTATTAACATCTCTTGATCCGGAGTTTCTCGGTTGATGTCTTTTTCAACATAGTCTATCTTATGTTCATCTAACCATTTTAAGGTTTTTTTACATGTACTACATTTAGGATAACAATAAATTGTAATCATACATTACTCCTTTACAGAAAATTGATAGCTATCATCTGAATAGTCAATAACAATACAATCTCCATCTTTAAATCGATCTGCAATAAGGGCTTTTCCTAATTGCGTTTCAATGACAGACTGAACAAATCGTTTGACTGGCCTTGCTCCAAACACAGGATTATAGCTATCATGAGCCATTTTTTCTAAAGCATGTTCTGTGACGTCAAGGGTCATGTGTCGATCTGCAAGACGGTGTCTTAATTGATCAAGTATCAAGTTTACAATACCCTTAATTGCTTCCATTGTCAATGGTGTAAAAAGAACAATCTCATCAATCCGGTTTAATAATTCCGGTTTAAAGGTTTGATGCATAAGGTTCATGATCTGGTCTTTAATCTCTGAAGGTATTTCACTGTCATTTATCGATTGATTCATATAATCGAGTAATATGTTACTTCCAATATTTGATGTCATAATGACAACGGTGTTTTTAAAATCAACCACATGACCTTGATTATCTGTTAATCGTCCATCATCAAGTAGTTGCAACAATACATTAAACACTTCCGGATGGGCTTTTTCAATTTCATCAAACAAAATAACACTATAAGGTTTTCTGCGAACCGCTTCTGTTAATTGTCCTCCTTGCTCATATCCAACATATCCCGGCGGGGCACCAATAAGTCGTGAAACTGCATGACGTTCCATATATTCACTCATATCAATACGCACCATATTGTCTTCATCATCAAACATGGCTTCAGCAAGTGTTTTTGCAAGTTCGGTTTTTCCGACACCTGTGGGCCCCAAGAAAATAAAGGATCCAATAGGCTTTGACGGATCTTTGAGTCCGGCACGCGCCCGAATAACCGCATCACTGACTGCCGTAACTGCTTGGTCTTGACCAATAACACGCTCATGCAGAATTTTTTCCAAATTGAGTAGTTTGGTTTTCTCTGTTTCTGCCAGTTTTGTGATAGGTATCCCTGTCCATTTTGATATAATTTGAGAAATTTCAAATTCTGTTACTTCTTCTTTCAATAATGCCCCTTCTTGAGGCTGTTTATGTGTATCTTCTATTTCTTCAAGCTGTTTATTCAGTTCTGCCAACCTTCCATAACGAAGTTGAGCTAATTCTTCAAGATTATAGTTACGTTCAGCCTCTTCAATCTGATGTTTAACCTCTTCAATCTGTTCTTTAACTTCTTTTTCCTTAGTGATTGCGGCTTTTTCTACTTCCCATTTTGATTTAAGAATATGAAACTCTTCTTTAAGTTCAGAAATTTCACGTTCAAGTTCTTGCCGTCTAAGGGCTGAATCTTGATCTGTTTCCTTGGACATAGCCTCTTTTTCAATCTCTTTTTGCATTATAGATCGTGACAGTGCATCCACTTCTTGAGGCATAGAGTCGATATCTGTTCGAAGCATTGCTAAGGCTTCGTCCATTAAGTCAATGGCTTTGTCCGGCAAAAATCGATCCGGAATATAGCGATGCGATAGCTTTGCACAAGCAATTATTGCACCATCTGTGATGCGTACTCCATGATGGATTTCAAAACGTTCTTTTAGTCCCCGAAGAATTGCTATTGTTGCTTCAACCGAAGGCTCATTAACAATTATGGGTTGGAAGCGACGTTCTAAGGCAGCATCTTTTTCAATATACTTACGGTATTCATCCAAGGTTGTCGCACCGATTAATCGTAACTCTCCTCGTGCTAACATTGGTTTCAATAAATTGCCTGCATCCATAGAGCCTTCTGTTTTACCTGCACCCACAATCGTATGAAGTTCATCAATAAAAAGTATGATTTTACCTTGGGATTCTTGAATCGCTGTCAGAACACTTTTCAAACGCTCCTCAAATTCACCGCGATATTTTGCCCCGGCAATGAGCGCCCCCATATCAAGTGCATAAATCATCTTATCCTTTAATCCTTCAGGCACATCTCCAGCTAGTACACGTTGAGCCAATCCTTCAACAACCGCTGTTTTTCCTACTCCCGGTTCTCCGATGAGCACTGGATTATTTTTTGTCCGTCTCGATAGAATTCGAATCGCCCGTCGAATTTCTTCATCGCGTCCTATAACAGGATCAAGCTTGCCATCTCTTGCCATATCTACTAAATTGCGGCCGAACTTCTCAAGAGCATTATATTCATTTTCCGGATTTTGTGATGTGACACGTTTATTTTCTCTGATTTTTTTTAGGCCACTTAAAAAAATATCTTTGGTAACCCCCATCTCAGCAATGATTTTTCGATTCACACCTTTTGCCACATCAATCATTGCTAAATATATATGTTCGACACTTATATAATCATCTTTTAAGTTCTTAGCTATATCTTCAGCTTCAATAAGTATTTTATTCAGCTCCCGGGATGCATATAAGTCTCTTTGATCTGTTTGAACTTGGGGTTCTTTATAAAGTGTATTCAACACTTGTTCACGATAAGAGTCAACCGGAATATTCATATAACTTAAGACATTGGCGATTAATCCTTTTGAATCTTCAAGTAATCCATAGTGTAAGTGTAATGTATCTATCTGTGAATGATTTAATTTTATTGCCATTTTTTGTGCCGTCTCGATGCTTTCCAATGTTTTTTGCGTCATTTTTTCAGTATTCATAGCGCATTCTCCTTTCCGTTAGCACTCTCTTGCTAAGAGTGCTGATAATATTATAATACAAAAAAACCACCTATTTGTCAACAGATGGTTTATCTTTACATTATAATGAGTAATAGAGCTTACACCGTTCCATACCATAATGAATGTGATGTTCCATTGCTTGAAATGCTTTGTCCGGATCTCGTTCAAGCAAGGCCTCCATAATCTTTTTATGATCTGCAAGGACAACTTCACTCATCTCAGGATTATCTTTCGTTTTTGCATATCCCCCTTTGATCCCATTATTAATAATAGGAATAATGCGATTCATAATGGGGTTATGGGTTGCTTCTGCAATCGAATTATGAAAACGAATATCGGCGCCTGTATGATTTTTACCGGTTTTAATTTTTTCACAGACCTCTTCATATGCCTTTTCAATGCGATGAAGGTCTTCATCCGTTCCTCGAATTGCTGCAAGTCGAATCATCTGTGGTTCTAAAATTAAACGCATTTCAAAAAAATGCAAGAGAAGATTATCTTCTTCCATAAAATATAGGCCCAAGGGATCATTTGACACGCCCGGATTACTGGTTACAAAAGTTCCACGACCACGTTTAACTTCAAGCACATTCGTTGAAACCAATATTTTTATCGCTTCACGAACGGTTGACCGACTGACATTGATCAACTCTGACATCTCAATCTCATTTGGTAATTTATCCCCTGGTGAAAGATTCTTCTCCATAATCATTTGACGAATATCATCAGCAACTTTTTCAGATAGAATACCTTTATCATAGATTCCCATCTTGTCCTCCTCTATCATACAAAACGGCGATTAAAAAACTGATATTGGGACTTATGACCCAATATCAGTTATTAAGCCTGCCTGATATTATACTATGTATTTTCTATTAATGTCAAATCGAATATTTATCTTTGAACACGACCGGATGCATCACCTTCAATAAGTGTTTTAACTTCATCAACAGTTACTAAGTTTGCATCACCAAAAATTGTGTGCTTTAAAGCAGATGCGCCTACCGCAAATTCTAATGCATATTTAAAGTCATCACTGGATAAAAGACCATAAATCAATCCACCTGCAAAGGAATCTCCACCGCCAACACGGTCAATAATTCGAATATCGTAATGCTTAGATTCGTAGAATTCATTCCCATCATATATCAATGCTGACCAACCGTTATCGGATGCTGAATGACTCTCTCTAAGTGTTGTTACAACGTACTTAAATCCAAACTGATCTTTCATTTGCTTGAAAATACTCTTATATCCTTCTAATTCTAACTCACCTGATGTAACATCAGTCGTTCCCGGCTTAAAGCCTAAAACTTTTTCCGCATCTTCTTCGTTACCGATACATACATCCACATATTGCATTAGGTTTGTCATGCATGCTTTTGCTTCTTCCGGTGACCAGAGTTTCTTACGATAGTTTAAGTCAACAGAAACCATAACATTATTACGTTTTGCAGCTTTTAATGCTTCCTCTGTTAAAATTGCAGCTTCTTTACCCAGCGCCGGTGTAATTCCGGAAAAATGGAACCAATCAACACCTTCAAAAATCGCATCGAAATCAAAGTCAGCTGCGGTTGCTTCTGCAATTGATGAATTTGCACGATCATATACAACTTGAGATGCACGCATAGATGCACCGTGCTCAAGATAATAAATACCTACACGTTCACCACCACGAACAATATAATCTGTATTAACACCGTAATTTCTCAGATGATTAATAGCACTTTGTCCAATCGGATTATTCGGTAACTTTGATACAAAACGTGCGTCCATGCCATAGTTGGCTAGAGAAACTGCAACGTTTGCTTCACCACCACCATATATAACGTCAAAACTTTGTGCTTGTACAAAGCGTTGCTTATCTGGTGGAGATAATCTTAACATGATTTCGCCTAAAGTAACAATTTTTTTCATTTTAAAAAACCCTCCAATATTATAATTCTTTTCTTGCTTCTTTAACAGCTTGAACGAATTTCTTTGCAGTTTCAGTTACAGCTTCATAGTCGCCTGTTTTTGCGCCTTTTGTAAGAACGCTACCAACACCAATTGCTACCGCACCTTGTTGAATCCAATCTTTTGCATTATCAAGATCAACACCACCTGTTGGCATGTAATTTCCTTGAGGAATCGGGCCTCTGAATGCTCCGATAATTGAAGGTCCAAATGCATTACCTGGAAATACTTTACAAATATCTACACCGGCTTCAAGGGCTGCCACCACTTCTTTTGGTGTCATTACTCCTGGCATAATCGGCACAGCATAACGATTACACATTTTAACTGTTTCTAAATCAAAGTATGGGCTAACGATATATTTTGCGCCTGCTAATATACACGCACGAGCGGATTCAGGATCTAAAACTGTTCCGGCTCCAATAATTACATCTTCATCTTTATATTCTTCAACTAAATCTTTAATAATGTCAACAGCTCCTGGAACTGTTAAAGTAATCTCTAAGGCTTTGATTCCACCTTTTTTTACAGCTTCAATAATATTTAATCCTTGTTCTTTTGATTCTGCACGTACAACTGCGACTACACCACTTTCGATAATCGCGTTTAATGTATCATATTTTTTCATGACAATACCTCCAATTCGTTTTAAGAGAGCTTCAAGGGCCGCTATTGCTGAGCTATTACAAATCACGAACCCCTGAATTTTTTAGGGGAATAAAACTTCTGTTGTCCGCAGTCTGTTGTCAGACAACTAACTACATCATATACCCCTTACGGGGTATTGTCAATAGATTTAGCTAAAATTTTCTAAATAAAAATCTTCTTTTTTATCAAAAACCATTTGCTGAATTTGAATACCCTTTTCAGACAATACACGATGGACTTGTATAATAAATTCATCGCCACCAACGATATAAAATACACCTTGGTCTAATGTTTTGTCTTCTTCAAAAAGTTGATCCAATTCTTTATAAAAGCCTTCTCTTGATTCGACATATTTTTGTTTAAAACGGCTTTCTTGTTTCATATATTCTTCCATCTCATTGAAAAACAAATACTCTTTACTTGAATCAACATTTAGACTGATGACTTTTTCAATTCCCTCTGTATGATGAATAAACTTTCTAACCAATGGCCGTATCGTTGCAATACCGACGCCGGCAGATAAGAATATAATCGGCCCTTCTTCTCGTCGTAATGTCAAACGGCTTCCAACCTTAAAAAGATAGAATACGTCGCCTTTTTGGGCCGTTTTTAATTCTTGCTTAAAATCCGTACACAAGTCCGGTAATCGCGTGGTCATTCGTAAGGTCTCTTCATCCACTAAGGAACAAATGGAAAAGTGGCGAACATTTTTCTTTTCCCACCAACCCATTTCTTCATCAAAGTGGTTTAGAGCAAGATGAGTATGGGCGCCTTCATCCCAATTCAAACCATCCGGTTTAGTGAAAATATATGTGTATGTATTTTTCGCCTCTTTGATTATATCTAATAATACTATTTCATAAACTTTATAATTTTTAGATGTCTTAAGCATCAAATCACTCCTTAATGATAATTATTCTCATTAAGAATATCATATTTTACTGACTAATTCAATACAAAGCTGAAAATTATTCATCAATACTCGGAATTTTAAACTCCGTATTAACATCTTGTTCATAATCTATATCATCTCTTGAAAAACCAAACAACTTATAAAACTCTTCTTGATAGCTTTCAATGTCAATCATTTCTTGCATATTGTCTGAATCCACTTGCTCAAAGAGTTCAAATGTATCCTTTTGCGTGCTATCATCCATCTCATACTCATCGATTCGAATACGCTTCTTTTCATCGTATATATTTTCTGCTTGATTATTATAAAGTTTGGTTGAGAACAAACGATAGATTTGTTCAATACATCCTTCATGTGTTCCCTTCTTTTTCATGACTTTGTATAAGGCAGCCATATATAAGGGAACAATCGGAATTGCTGCACTTGCTTGGGTAACGAGTGCTTTGGCGATAACAACACAGGCTTGTCCATCAACAGGTTTCAATAATTGATTTAACTCGATTGCCGTCGACTCTAAGTGTTGTTTTGCTCGACCAATTGTACCTTCTCGATAAATCGGCCGTGTTACTTCAGGACCTATATATGAATATGAAATTGTTTTTGCATTTTTTTCAAGTACATCATTCTTGATTAAGGCTTCTATCCATAGCTTCCAGTCTTCTCCACCCATAACCTTGCTTGTGTTTGCAATTTCTTCGTCACTTGCAGGTTCAATTGTTGCCATACTAATGGTTTTATTATGAATATCAATTGATTTATTTGTATAGGGTTGTCCGATTGGTTTAAGTACAGACATATATTTTTCGCCGGTTTCAGGATCAATACGTCTGGGTGCTGCCAATGAATAAATCACTAAATCAACCTTACCTAGATCTTTTTTTATGGTTTGAATGACTTCATCTTTAATTTCATTGGAAAAAGCATCTCCATTGATACTTTTGGCATATAATCCTTTTTCAATGGCCATCTCTTCAAAAAAAGCCGAATTATACCATCCCGGGGAAGCTGTACGTTTGCCCTTGGCTTCTTTTTCATAAAATACACCTAAGGTATTTGCTCCGCATCCTTGTGCTGAAACAATGCGTGACGCCAATCCATAACCGGTCGACGCCCCAATAATGAGTACATTTTTAGGTCCATCTATTTTCCCATTTTCAAGAACATAATTTGCTTGTTCCTCAACATTTTTTTTACAGCCAATTGGATGCGCCGTTGTGCAAACAAAGCCTCTAACTTTTGGTGTTATTATCATAGTTCACGTCTCCTCTTTATCATTATTCCTTTAAATTCTAACTAAAAAACAAGCACTTGTCAATTGTTTTGATTATCAAAGTATTTTCTTTCAAAAAAAACTGCGCATTTAAGCACAGTTTGTTTCTTATGCCAATATTTTATGTATAGCTACATATTGAATACATGTTGCCAATACTTCAATGGCAAGTTCAAGTTCTTCCAAAGGCGGAAATGTAGGTGCAATACGAATATTTGTGTCCTTAGGGTCCTTCCCATATGGGAATGTAGCTCCTGCCGGAGTCAATGTAACACCATGACTTAAACAGCAGGCTACAACTTCTTTTGCGCAGCCTTCCATCACATCAAGATTAATGAAATATCCGCCATTTGGGTTATTCCACTTTGCAATATTTAATCCACCTATTTCACGTTCTAGTACTTCAAGAACTTTGTCAAATTTAGGTTCTAATATTTCTGCATGTTTCATCATATGTGCTTCAATAGCATCCGCTGTTGGCAAAAAACGAACATGCATCAGCTGATTGATTTTATTGGAACCAATTGTTTGATATCCCATATGCTTACGAACATCATCTGCATTTTCCTTACTCATAGCCATTACTGCGATTCCTGACCCCGGAAAAGTCACTTTAGACGTTGAGCTAAACATATATACACGATTGGGATTATTTGTTTTTTTACACTCAATCAATAAATCTTTTAATTCATCTCCGTTATTATTTAAATGATGAATATTATAGGCATTATCCCACATAATTCGAAAATCATTGGCGGCACATTGCATAGAAGCCAGTCGGTCAACGACTTCATCTGAATATGTGATTCCTGTTGGATTGGAGTATTTGGGAATACACCAAATCCCTTTAATCGTTTCATCGCTTTCTACAAGCTCTTCGACTCGGTCCATATCCGGGCCATCTTCTGTCATCGGAACCATAATCATCTCAATTCCGAGATCTTCACATATACCAAAATGTCGATCATATCCAGGAGACGGACATATGAACTTGATTTTTTCATATTGCGACCATGGTTTTATACTGTCGACCGTTCCAAATAACATGGCTCTCACTAATGTATCATACATTAAATTTAAGCTTGAATTTCCGCCGATGATTAATTCTTCCTCTAAGACGTTCATACTTTCAGCAAACAATTTTTTTGCTTCAGGTATTCCATCTAACAATCCATAATTTCGATAATCAATATCAATACTAAAATCAATGCTTCCATCAATCATTGCATTTGACAAATCCAGCTGTTCTTTACACGGCTTGCCCCTAGCCATGTTCAAATTTAAGCCCATTCCTTTAAATTTCTCTAGTTTTTGTTTTAGTTCATTCTGATACATTACTAATTCTTCATGTGATTTACCTTTAAAATATTCCATCTTATTCGCCAATCCTCCTAAAACTAACAACCTTTTGTATAATAATACACAATTTTTGCAAGATAATCAATAGATAATTTCATTTTTTGCGTATTTTCTTTAGATTTATTTGGATTTATTGGATTTTTTCGGTTTTTATCTGCAAGTATACAATATCTCAAATTCACACAGAGTTATTTCCCTTACTTTATCAAAACAGTTGATTTTTCAGGCAAAAAGCGGTAAAGTATTAGAGATGTTCATATTAAGGAGGCAATTATGTTATCACATAAAATCGCAAAAAAAATCAAGCCCTATTTTTACTATGGCTGGATCATCGTTTTCATATCGGGTGTGAGTATGTTTTTTTCGGCACCGGGACAAAGTTTTTCTATTTCCACATTTATTAACTATTATATAGAAGACTTTGGGTATTCACGTACATATATATCATTTATTTATTCACTTGCTACCGTATTGTCGGGTTCCTTACTTTTTTTTGTCGGTCGACATATCGACTTTTTAGGTCAACGAAAAATGTCTTTTATACTTGGATTTGCCTTAGCGGCCGCTTGCTTATTTAACAGTTTCATAGCCAATGTAGCCATGCTCTTTATCGGCTTTTTTTTACTCAGATATTTAGGCCAAGGCTCTATGATGCTTATTCCAAATGCATTAATACCTCAATGGTTTGATAAAAAGAGAGCTTTCGCCGTTAGTATAGCAACACTTGGTATCATTCTAGCTAATGTGGTCGTCCCACCAATGAATATTTATTTTATACAAACACAGGGTTGGGAAATGACTTGGCGATTTTGGAGTATTGCAATTATTCTTATTTTTATACCCCTATCCTATTTTTTTATGATTAATAATCCAGAAGACGTTCATCTTCTTCCGGATAATGCCCCTGTAAGTTCCCATCAAGATTTGCTCGACGAAATGGAAAAAGTCGATCGGGAATCTTTTACCCTTAAAGAGACCCTACACACAAAAGAATTTTGGTTTATCGGCATTATCAGTATGATTGTTCCTATGATTACAACAGGAATAATGTTTCACTTCTTCTCGATTATGGATTTACAGGGAATTAAAGAAGAAGCCGCTGCTTTTGCAATCGGCCTCATATCACTTCCCGGATTTTTTATGCCTTTAATCTCCGGATTAATTATTGATCGTTTTCGCTCAAAATATATTGTTGCTATAACTTTAACTGTTGTTGCTCTTGACATGCTATTTATGCTTATTGTCAGCAACATTGCTATGGCTGTTATTTTTATGCTTGTTTATGGCTTAGCAACAAATATTCAAAACCTAACCTTAAACATTATTTGGGTCAAATACTTTGGGAGAAAATACCTTGGAAGTATTCGTGGTGCCGCTACTGTTTTTGGCGTTCTTGGCTCCGCTTTTGGTACAATTCCATTTGGATTGTCCTATGACCTTACCGGAAGTTATGTTGCCGTATTTACTGTTATGGCTATAATCACCTTTGCTGCACTTGGAATGGCCCTTTCCATAAAAAGGCCAAAAAGAGCTTAAAAGAGTAATTGTGCAAAATAGATGACGATGGGAACCGTTAATGCACTAAAGGCCGTTGAAAAAAAAACCGTTTGGGATGCATATTCCGGTTCATTTTTAAATTCAATGGCTAATAAGACCGTGTTGATTGCTGTTGGCGCTCCGCTACAGATTAATATAACCTGAGCTGCAATACCGTCCATTTGAAATATCCATAATAAAACACCGGTAATCATTGGCGCAATAATCAATCGGATGCCACCGGCAAGATAAACACGCATGGATCGAAATCGCAATTGAGTATCTGCTAGTTGTGCACCAAGCGTAATTAAGGCCACCGGCACCAATCCTTCACCGGTTATACTTAATCCGTCTTGTATTGGTTGGTAGACGGGAATATTAAATAATTGAAAGCCAAATCCAAAAAAAATGGCATACATCATGGGCAATTTAAAAATATCTAAAAGCGCTTCTTTCCCACTCTTATGACCAATACTTGTATTAAAAATCCCAAAAATATTTAATAGAATATTCTGCATAAACATAATAATAATCTGGATTGCTGAGGCAAAGGGATTATTAAACAATAAGGCTATAAGGGGGATGCAAAAATTACCGCTATTATAAAAACATGATGCATTTATAAAAGCACTTTTTTTCTTAGCGTCGTATCCAACAATGGTTGCTAAAAATAATCCGATTAGGAACAAAGTGGCAAATGCCAGTACGAGAACAATAAGTATTTTTAAAAACAATCCTGCATCTAGTTGTATTGTATACATATTCATAAATAAAAAAGCCGGTATCATAATATAAAATTGAATTTTAGTTAAGGTATCTACATTTAAGGTAAATCGCTTATGAAAATAAAAACCTGCCAGAACAGGTATAAATATAGGCACTAACACATTAAAAATCACAAAGACTATATAGGCCATAATTTCTCCTTAATGATTGTCTTATTTTTATTAATTTATTTTTTTCATTCGCAATGCGGACATAAAGATAATAATGTATCCAATCACGCTAAAGGCATCCGGCTGGGTACCAAATATAATCAACCCAAATATAGCTGAAAAAACGACACCAAAATAATTATATATGGAGACATCTTTGGCTTGGGCATGCTTATAGGCCAAGGTTACACCATATTGCCCTCCGACAGCTGAGATTCCTGCTAAAATAGCATACATCAATTGTGCGTCTGTCATCGGTTCGTAACTGACAATAACAATGGGAAGCAGTGATACAAAGGTAAACATAGCAAAGAAGAACACAACAACCGATGGATGTGTTCCTTCACCTAACTTTCTTAACATTGTATAGGATAACGCTGCCCCCGCCGCCCCTAAAATCGCTACTACATATGGAAGGAATTCAAAGGACAATTCAGGTTTAACAACAAAAATGACGCCAATAAAAGCAATAATAATCATTAAAAATTGTTTTTTTGAAATATGTTCTTGTAAGAAAACCCAACTAAATATCACCACAAAAATTGTATTCAAACGAAATAGCACTGTTGCATCGGATAAAATCAAATGATCAAGGGCATAATAATTCATCACAATAGCTACTGTTCCTGTCAATGAACGCAGCGTCAATAACTTAATCTGATGAATAGGGAAAATTGGAATATGATGAAATTTAATCAAAACAAAACTAATATTTGCAATGACCACTGCACGTATGAGGGTTTTTTGCACCACTGGAATGTCCCCTGTTAATTTAACAAAAACGCCCATTAGGGAAAAGGCCAAGGCAGAAAACACCATATAAAGTATTGCTTGTTGTTTATTGCTTAAGCGAGAAAAAATACCAATCATCTTGTCACCTTCCATTGTCTACTTTGTTGATAACATTTCTCAGTCATCTTACTATAAACTTAGGAATGCGTCAAGAGACTATACCGCTCTTCTGCGTTGTTTTCTTGCAGCTAATATGCTTTGTAAAATGATAAAAAAGGATAGTAGTGCACCTATCGTTATTTTGGTCCACCAAGATGACAATGTCCCTTGAAAGTTTATTAGCGATTCAATCGTACCTTTGATAAGTACACCAAACAGACTACCTATAACATTACCAACACCGCCCGTTAAAAGTGTTCCTCCGATGACGGCGGATGCTATAGCTTCCATCTCGAATCCCTTGGCTTGTTCCACGAATCCGGCACAAGTATTTAATGCAAATAAAAATCCTCCAAAGGCTGCTAAAAACCCGTTAATGACGTAAGTGAGTAGTTTTGTACGCCGAACATTCAATCCCATCAATAGAGCTGACTGTTCGTTTCCTCCAATCGCATAAATTGAACGTCCAAACTTTGTATACTTTAGAAGAATAAAAGCAGCTGCTAAAACCAATAGCGCAAGAACTACACTTGGATATATATATGGAAAAATAATATCTCCCCGTTTATTCTCATATCCTCCAAAGGGTAAGTAAAATTTTGCATTGGCCCAACTTAAGAACATCTCATTTTTAATACTAATCATCTCTGTGCTAATAACCGCCGTCATTCCTCGAGCAAAAAACATTCCTGCCAAGGTTATAATAAAGGGTTGTAAATTAAGATATGAAATAAGCCAGCCTTGAACAAATCCAAAAGCAGTCCCCACAATAAGTACAATGATGAGTGCGCTAATTGCACTGACGCTTTTATGTTCCATCATCCATGCAAGAAGCATGCATGTCATTGCAACAACAGACCCTACAGAAATATCAATTCCTGCTGTAATAAGAACCATGGTCATGCCTGTTGCAACGACTATAAGACCTGCATTACTAATAAATAAGTTGAAAAACACTTGAATACGTCCAAAATTCTTATCACCAAAGAGTAGGATACCACTCAGATACATGGCTATAAATAAAAGCACCGTTATCAGTAATAAGAAGGTATGGTTATTCATTTTGATTTTTACATGTTTCATTATGCCGCCTCCTTCTCAGTCGTATTTGTCATTAATTTAGCGCGTAGGTTTCGCACCATACGTTTAAGCTCTGAGGATTGTAATGCAACAATAATAACAACAACAATTGCTTTGTAGACCGGAAGTTGGTCGGCAGACACTTTCATTGCATATAAGGTTGTCGTTAACGTTTGAATGGTAATCGCGCCAATAACACTTCCAATAAGGGAAAATTTACCACCGAATAACTTATTACCGCCTAAGGCAACAGCTAAAATAGCATCTAATTCCATATTTAACCCTGCATTATTGGCATCAATTGAATATACCCGGGACGTTATAATTAATCCTGCAATACCCGCACATAATCCACTATAGACATAACTTAGAAATTGAATAAAAACCGGATTAAGACCAACCAATCTTGAGGCTTTTGTATTTATTCCTACGGATTCTATATATAGTCCGATGGGCGTTTTTTTTAGCAATAAATACGTCAACCCAACAACCAAAATAGCAACAAATACCGGGGTCGGTAGCGGCACGCCGGGAATAAATCCTCCTAGCCCTTTATAGTGATCTACACGTAAATATAGGATTTGACCGCCTGTGATTAACTGGGCTATACCTCTTCCTGCTGTAAACAAAATCAGAGTAGCAACCATAGGTTGTATTTTCATCTTTGCAACTAAAAAACCATTCCACACTCCACATAATCCACCCACAAAAACAGCCGCTGCAATTCCTAAAATATAGGGTGCATGATAAAAATCAGTACTTGTCTGACCACCACCTAAGATAAATATAATGACGGCTCCTGATACAGCACTAACCGCTCCAACGGAAATATCTGCACCTCCGGATGCAGCGACAACTAAGGTCATTCCAACAGCTAGAATAACAAGCTCTGAAGAACGATTGATAATGTCAATAATATAACCATAAAAAACACCATTTGTAATGGTTATATTAAAGAAATTCGGTGTCTTTATCACATTAATAATTAATACAAGTAGCAAGGATAATATGGGAAGAAACAATTTCATTTCCGTTATTTTTTTTACGCGTGTTCCAAGCGTCTTACTCACGTTCCTCACCTCCTGCAATCATTTCCATAATATTTTCTTGACTTAATTCAGTCTCATTCAATGTTCCTACCATTTCACGATCTCTTAAAACAATCATTTTTACACAGGTTCTTAACATTTCCTCTATCTCAGAAGAAATAAACATAATTGCTTTACCATCACTTGCGAGTTTTAAGACAAGTTTTTGTATCTCCGTTTTTGTCCCGACATCGATACCTCGAGTCGGTTCATCAAGTATAAGAAAATCCGGATTTGTTAATAGCCAGCGGCCTAAAATCACTTTCTGTTGGTTTCCACCACTTAGCTGCTTCACCGGCGTTTCTCGGTCAGCGGTTTTGATTTTCAATGCATCGATATATCGGTCCGTAAATTCTTCTTGCTCTTTTTTAGTATAAAGTTTGAACATACCTTTTTTCACTTGAAGCGCAATCATAATATTTTCTCGTACAGATAAATCGGCAAAAATACCTTCTTCTTTTCTGTTCTCCGGCAAGTAACCCATTCCAGCTTTCATGGCATCGATAGGTGCATGCACCTTAATCACTTGTCCATTAAACTTCAAGATGCCTGAATCCGGCTTATCTGCGCCATAAAGCGCACGTGCAAGTTCTGAACGCCCTGATCCTAATAATCCGGCTAAGCCAACAACTTCATGGGCATGAATATTCAAAGAAAAGGATTTAATCGTTCCAATATGCTCGATTTGATTTGCTTCAACAATACCTTGCTCCTCTTTATCATCATTTTTTTCTTGATAGTGTTTGATTTTTGCTAAATCATCAAAATCTTTTCCCATCATTTTTGCAACCAATTGTACTCTTGGTAATTTATCGATTTCAAATTCGCCAACCAATTCACCATTTCTAAGAACGGTAATGCGATCACAAACTTCATACACTTGTTCCAAAAAGTGGGTGACAAAAATAATTCCCATCCCGTTATCCTTAAGCTTTCGCATAAGATCAAATAATTTTTCCACCTCTGATTCATCTAAGCTTGATGTTGGCTCGTCAAGTATCAATACCTTGGCTGATATATCCACCGCTCTTGCAATAGCAACCATTTGCTGTAGGGCGAGTGAATAGTTTTCAAGGGCTTTTGTAACATCAATATGAATATCTAAACGATTTAACAATTCTTCTGATTTTCGATTGATTTGCTTCCAATCAATCATCCCGTTCTTCTTCGGTTCCCGTCCTATGAAAATATTTTCGGCTACCGATAAGTTTTCACACAAGTTAACTTCTTGATAGACCGTACTGATGCCTCTTTCTTGAGCTTCCTGAGGTGAACGGTTAATAAAGGTCCCTCTTATTCCTTCAAGCGTTATTGTTCCTTTTTCAAATTCTTCCACACCGGTTAAAACCTTAATTAGTGTTGACTTTCCTGCACCATTTTCACCCATAAGTGCATGGATTTCTCCTTGTCGCAAGGTAAAATCTACATCTAATAAAGCAACCACTCCAGGAAAATGTTTGTCAATATGACGCATCTGTAGTAAAACGTTGCCTTTTTGCTCCATAAAATGTCATCCTTTCCATACTTTTGTTGAACAAAAAAAGCATAAGCCTGGATGATGAAGATTCCATACTTATGCCTTTTGTCATACTACGGATTTCTTAATATGCACGTGTCGGCATGATTTCAGCAGCTGTTTCTGCAGGAAATACACCTTCTTCAACATACTGAAGTTTATCTACTGAACTCCCCGCTTCAAGTTTTTGAATGATTTCATCCACACGTGGTCCATGAAGTGGATTACATTCTACAGACACATTCATATCCCCATCAATCATTGATGCAAATGCCGCTTGAACAGCATCAAAGGAGATAATTGTAATCTCGCCATCCGGTCCACAAGTACGACCGGCAGCTTTGATTGCATCGATTGCGCCAAATGCCATATTATCATTTTCAGCAATAACTACATCAATATCATCATAGGACTTTAGGAAGGACTCCATAACTTCTTGCCCTTTTGATTGTGTGAATTCTCCGGATTGTCTTTCTAACATAGTCCAATTAGGATAGGCTGCCATTTTTTCTTCGACACCTTCAGTACGTCCGATTTGAGCCGATGAACCAATCGTTCCTTGTAAGGTTACGATATTAATTTCTTCATCTGTTCGACCGTTTTCTTCAAGATATCCTGCTAACCAAGACACAGCATCATAACCTTCTTGTTTAAAGTTTGAACCAACCCAACATTCAAACAAATTATCATCGGATACATCAATCATACGGTCTACAATAATAACAGGAATTCCTGCTTCATATGCTTCATTCAATACAGTATCCCATCCTGTTTCTGTTACAGGTGCAATCACAATATAATCAACTTCTTGTTGGATGAAGTTACGCACGGCTTTAATCTGATTTTCTTGTTTTTGCTGTGCATCACTAAAAATAAGCTCATATCCGTTGGCTTCTGTGAATGTCCCTTTCATTGATTCTGTGTTTGCTGTTCTCCAATCTGATTCTGCACCGACTTGTGAAAAACCAACCACAATTGAATCTGATCCTGCATCACTGGATTCTGTATCATTCGCCTCAGTTGTATCTTCTTGTGCGGCGTCACTACTTTCTGTGTCTGATGTTTCAGTTGCTGCATTCGATCCGGTATCTGCAACTGCATCATTTTCTCCACAACCTGCAAACATGACTGTCATCATTGATAAGATGACTACTAATCCCAATACTTTTTTCATAAAATCCTCCTTAAAATCCCTTTGTATTATTTTTTGTTGCATCTATAGTTTAATCATTTTCTAAGTCTAAAAATACAGCCAACCATTCGTATTATTTATGTTTTAAGTCCAATTATTCCTTATTTACTAAAAATCAATAGATATATGTCGATTTCATTTGAATTACTTAAGTTTTTATTCGATTCCTTTTATGGGAAAGCTTACCGTGACTTTTGTTCCTTCGCCATATCGACTTTCTATGTGAATTCCGTATTTCCTGCCATATTTTAACTTAATGCGTTCGTTGACATTTAAGATTCCAAAACCATCAATTTCCGACATTTTAGGAGAATGCACGAGTAGATTTCTTAAGTATATGAGACGTTCCTCTTCTATTCCTCTTCCGTTGTCTTCTATAACTAGCACAACAAGGTCACCATCGCGTTTTCCGCTTACGTTGATCATACCTTTTCCTCGTTTGTTTTTTATTCCATGATAGATTGCATTTTCTATAAGGGGTTGAAGCGTTAACTTCAGAATATTTTCATGTTTAATCGCCGAATCAATAGATATGATATATTCTAAAATGTCTTGATAACGATATTGTTGAATTCGTAAGTAACTACGCACATGAGCCTCTTCTTGTTCAATGGTTATAATATCTTTTCCTTTATTAAGTGATGTTCGAAAAAATTCTGAAAGCAAAGAAACCATCTTCATGGCATTTTCTTTTTTATTGGCTTCAATCAACCATATAATATTATCCAGTGTATTATATAAAAAATGTGGGTTAATCTGCGCTTGGAGAAGTTTTAATTCTGTTTCTCGAAGATTTTTTTGCTCTTCCTTGACATCGTTAATTAACCCTTCAATTTGCTCAATCATTTTATTGAAATTATAGGTCAGCGTCGTCACTTCATCCCCTGTGCTAAGCGATGCTCTTGTCTTAAAATCCCCTTCCGCAACAAGTTTTGTCGTTTCGCTAAGTTCATGCAAGGGTTTTGATATACTCTCTGCAATTAGACGAGAAACATACCAGGTAATCGCCAAAATAATTACAAAAGCAATCATACTCATCTTTAATGTAGTATTAATCTCAGTATTTATCTTTTGACGCACCGTTTCCATACTGCTTGATTCATAATAAATATATTCTTGGATTTGTTCTTGAATCAATTCTGTTAAAATATAGATATTCGTTTCCAACTTAAAAATATTTTCTTCATAGGTCCCAATCTCTAAAGGTTTTTCAACATTTTCCTTGATCTCATCAATGCGCTCTTCCAAAGTATTTAGATGTTTTATGACATTACTTATACGTTTTTCACTTTTATCAGTGCTTGCGATTGCACGCAAATTAATGAAGGTTCCTTCTGCATTTTCAATTAAAGCATATGGGTCGCGAATTCCCTCTTCCTCATCGAAGCTATCAAAATCTGCTGAACCAATAACAATTCGATACATTGTATAATCGATGGACTCTTTAAAAGACAGATTATAATCATTTGCTCGGGTAATATTGGTCACAATCGTATCATAACGATTACTAAAACGAATCATGGAAATAAACAAAACCATCATAAGGATGGCTAAGGGAATAAGAATGACATAAAGGAATATTCGAAGTTTATCCTGTAAAGACCCGTTAAGTTTATTTACGAATAAAGACATCTTAGTCTTCCCTCCCCAATTGCTTATAATCTCTTGGTGTATAGTGATTTATTTTTTTGAAAATATAGCTAAAGTATTGTGGATTTTTATAACCGACTTCAAAACAAATATCCGATGTTTTCATCGATGTACACCGTAATAATTCCTTTGCCTTATCCATACGGACTTCCGTCAAATATTCTGTAAAGGTTTTTTCAGTTTCCTTGCTAAAGATAACGCTAAAATGGCTGGGGCTCATATTGACATGATTGGCAACTGAGTTTAAAGAGATCAATTCATCATTATATTTTTCCTGAATATATAATTTTGCCTTTTCAATTATTTGTGTATATTTTTGGGTAGTAATCGCATCTCTTAGTTCAACAGCATTTCTGATTAATCCTTTTACATATTCTTTCATTGTATCTAATTGTTTCATCTTGATCTGGGCACCACTTATTTCTTCGCATACACTTTCGATTTTTTTTCGATCATAGCCTAATTCATCAAGAAAGGTTACAACTAAAATGTATATATTCATGGCAATATATTGTCGAAACATCAATGAACTTAAATTTTTACTCCCAATACATTCAAAATACCGTTTCAAATATGCATCAACTTCATCCGCTGAACCTATTTTTAAAAATTTTTCAATACTCTGATTATTAAGTTCTTCCGGCTTTAATTGGTCAATATCAATAATTGTCTCAGAGTATGCATTATTTTCTTCATGATAAGAACTCTCCATCACTTTATTCTCATTTAAAAGATAGCGATATGCAAACACCCGCTTTGCACTTTCAAAGGCCTTAGGTAATTGACTTAAACGATTGACTTCATCTCCAATTCCGATAAAGTAGCGGACATTCTGTGCCTCCAAACTTTGAACACTATTTTCTATAAATTCCTCTCTATATTTTTTTAATTGATGAACGTCGAGGGCTTTTATAATAAAGCCATATCCTTCCAAATCTCGATCTAGACATATGACCCATTCATTTTGCTGATGAAGACTTTGTTCAATGATCCAATACCCATCGGTGTGTAAAAGAAGTATTTGGTAAAACTGTCCGCTTAAATCAATATTTAATTTTTTTCCTTCTTCAAGTATTTCTGCTACCCCTAGTTGGCCAGACAACATTTTATTGAAAAATTCTTTTTTAAATAGCGCTTGGTTAATGGCTGTTTCTTCATGGATTTTATTATAATAATCTTCTTTTGCCTTCTCTTCATAAATCATATCCGAAACACGTTTAATTGCTTTAAGCAATTCTTGACGGTCAATAGGTTTTAACAAATATTCTGTGACCCCAATATTAATGGCTTCTTTTGCAAACTCAAATTCATCAAATCCACTCAGAATAATAATTTTTATCCATGGCATGTTTTTTTTAATTAACTTTGAGAGCTCTAATCCATCCATAAACGGCATTTTAATATCAGTAATTACAATATCCGGTTGAATCTCTCTAATCATTGGATATGCTATTTCCCCGTCTTGAGCTTCTCCTGAAAATAAAAAGCCTTCTTTTGTCCAATCAATATTCTCTTTGATCCCTTCTCGCATTATTTTTTCATCTTCAACCAAAAAAACTTTCAACATAATATGCCCCCTTTATCCTTTAACTATACTCCAAATATTTTTTAAAATAAATGTCTTTATGTTTTAACTTTGTAATGCTACAATATGAACAAGGCAAATTATAAACAGGAGTATAGCAGGCAATGATTAATATAGGGCAAATAATACAAAGACATTCAATAAAAATATTTTTCCAAGTCATTTTACTTCCAATGGATGCATATTCGTTTAGTGTGGAAAGTTTTGTTCGTGGCGTTGACCCATTGACCCAGAAGATTATTTCTCCTGGAGAGCTTTTTGCAGCAGCCCACCAAGAAGGTTTATCCGAACAATTAGACCAGCTATGTATCTGCAAGACGATTGAAACATTTAAACCCATTGCTGATCAGAATCCAAAAGTCATGCTTCATATTAATATTAATATTTCTTTCTTTAAACCAGCCATCGAATCAAACTACATCGAAGACTGTGCTAAGAAATATGGCCTGTCTACTGACCGTATTGTTATTGATATCGATAATCTTTCTATCCAAGAAGATGACCTACCGCTTATACACCATTTTATTAAATATCATCGTGAAAAAGGTTTTTATATCTCTATCGATGATATTGGAAAAAATTATAACAATATCGATAAGATTATGTTATTTAATCCCGATATAATAAAATTGAATCAACAAATGTTGAATAAATTAGTATATACTGAGTACACAAAACTTCTGGTTGAATATATTACAAGTATCGCCCATCGTATGGGGATTTTAGTTATTGCAACCGGTGTCGAATCAAAAGTTGATTTGGAAAAAGCACTTCGGTCAGGCGCTCAAATGATACAAGGTTATTACGTCTCTCCAACACAAGCGTTTGATTATAATCAAATACTCCATGTCATTGATTTATTCGACTATGAGTCCGCCCTTGAGATTACCAATGCCCGATATGAAAAAGATGACAAATCTGTCCTCATTAATATTGTAAATTTCAACAGTCATTTGAAATCCATTTTTGAGCACATTGACACGAAAGACCTCATCCATGTGATGAAGGATTTATTAAATAACTACGCCTTCATTGAAAGCAGTTATTTTCTTGATGATAGAGGTGTTCAGATTAGTGATTCATTTATTAATAAATCCAGTTTTGGAAATCGCAACAAGGAATTATTCGGCTTATATCCGAAAGGGTTTTCTCATGAAAACGAAGAATATTTCACCCGATTATTAAACCCCTTACTCACGGATTGGGTCACAAAACCTTATCGTTCTCGTCTTAGCAATGACGTATGTGCAACGACTTCATTTAAGATAACAAATCGATCCGGTAATACCATCGTCGTTGTTCTAAACTATAATTACCTACCCTTTGATTCCTATATAAGCGCTAAGAAACCTAAAATCAAGTTATTCGAAGATTAAAAATAAAAAAGGGGCATCAGAAGCTAAAATGAATTGCTTCGAGGCCCCTTTTTATTACTGTTTTTTACTCCTCTATACTATTTATTCCTCGCACTCATCAGCATGTTCATGTTCATGACACACAGAACCGGTTGATTCTAAATCTCCACGAAGATAAGCATCTGCTGCTTGTCTTGCATCTCCGCTTGCCCCAACAATAACTTCAATGTTATGTTGATTGAAAATATCTACAGCTCCGCCACCCATTCCACCGGAAATAATAACATTAACACCTAAATCATTTAAAAAATTCGGCAAAAATCCAGGTCGATGTCCAGGGTTATCAATTGATATTGCTTCTTTGATACATCCATTCTCTTCTTCAAAAATATTAAAATTAATACAATGTCCAAAATGTTGTGTTACCTGATTTTTTTCACTCGCTACTGCAATTTTCATAAACGTCCTCCATTATAATCTCTTTTTTATCGTTTCATAAATCTGACCGACCGCACGACCTGATGCACAATCAATATCAACAATTGTATTTCCTTGATTAATTGCCTTCACTGCCTGTGTATCATAAGGAATGCGACCGACAAACTCTAAATGTTTCCTTTTTGCATAATCTTCAATTTTATCTGTATACTCTGTATTAACATCATATTTATTGACGCATATAAACGTTTTCACTCCAAAACGTGAGGCTGTAGTAATAATACGTTCCATATCACTTATACCTGATATGGATGGTTCAGCAACAATTAAGACATAATCTACTCCACTTATCGATGCTATAACTGGACATCCAATGCCAGGTGAACCATCAATAATTGCAAAATCCGTATTTATTGCTTGTTCCATCATTTGTTTTTTTACTTGAGTCACTAACATCCCTGATGTTCCACTTCCCATTTTTAACTGTGCAGTGGAAAAAATACGCTCAGCTTTGTATAATTGCAATTGTCCATCAATACACGATTCTAAATGTATGGCACCTACCGGACATATGACTTTACAAACACCACAGCCTTCACACGCATTATGATCGATAAAATATGTTTCTCTCTGTTGATCATGTACAATCGCATCGAATCTACATTGTTTTTGACATTGTCCACATTCAATACAAACATCTTCATCAACAATAGCCTTCGCCATACCGAAGTAATTTGTCGTCATCGGTTCAACTGTTTGGTGCATAACTAAATCTAAATTCGGCGCATCCACATCACAATCTGCAAATGCTTTTGCTTGCGATAGTTGAATGAGGGCGCTAGCCACCGTTGTTTTTCCTGTTCCACCTTTTCCGCTAAGTACGAGAAGTTGTTGCATATCCTACCTCCTCAACTATGTGCTCCAAAATCAATTTAAAGATTGTCTGGTATTGTGGATCAATTCGTGATACAATCTCGCCTCGCGAACTTAAAACAGCCAAATCCTGACTATAATTGATTTTACCGATAATATTTATCTTGTGGTCATTACAATAGCTTTCCGCCGGATTGTCTTCATCTAAACACTTGTTTAAAACAACTCCAAAAGGGATTTCAAACAACTCTACCAATTCATGAACCATGCTTAAGTTTTGAGTTCCAAAAATGGTAGGTTCTGCAACTAAGACGCAATAATCTGCATCTTTAATACTTTCCATAACAATGCAAGCGCTTCCTGGGGGTGCATCAATAATTACCAATTCATCCTCCCTCGTATCGTTTTTAAGTAACTGTTTTACAATTGGTACACCTGAGGCTTCCCCCATATTCAAAATTCCCGTATGCACTTGAACCTTTTCTGAAATTCCTCTTTCGATTCTCCCAATCGGTTTATCGCTCTCTGTTATAGCATTTTCGGGACAAACGAGCATACAGCCCCCACAAGAATGACAAACATCTTCAAACACTTTCACTGAGTGATTAACATATGCCAATGCATTAAATCGACAAAAGTCTACACATTTTCGACATCCTGTGCATTTTTCATTATTAATCTTTGGAATTTTCACTTTTACGGATTCAACATGTTCGATCATTGGCTTGAAAAAAAGATGTCCATTGGGTTCTTCAACATCACAATCCACATAGCTTGCTTTCTCTGCAACAGAAGCCAAATTAACGGAGACCAAAGTCTTTCCCGTGCCACCTTTGCCGCTTAAAACTGCAATCTTCATCTTAGTTGCCTCCGTGATTATGGTATCCTGGGTGTATTTCTGTTAATGGATTTAATTGACCGTCCAAAAAAGCTTTAATATTATATTGTACTGAAGGATTGAGTGTTTTATATACTTTCATGTTTGCACCCAAAATAATATCAGCCGCATTTTTCCCACATCGTGGTGTTAATAAGACTTGTGCTTGGGAATCTACAACAATTTGTGCTGCTTGAATTCCTGCTCCACCCGGACTTGCTGCCGCAATGTTTTTAATAAATTCATAAGTGGAATCTTCTGTATTATATATCAAATAGTATGGCGCTCTTCCAAAGGACATACAGACATCTGTATCCTTTACTTGTTCATCAACGGGTATTAATATTCGCATGGTGTTCCTCCTCTTGGCGGCATGAATGACATATTCCGTCAAAAACTACTGAATAATTTTCAACGATATCTCCAAACTGCCCTTCAATATATTCTTGTTGCTTTATCATTTGGTTAAAAATTTCTCGATTATTATATTCAATAATTTGTCCACACCGTTTACAATGAAAGTGCATATGCAGGCGTTTTTCACTAAATACATTAAGTTCATATACATTCTCATTATTAATGTTTGTCTCCTTAATAATACCCAGATTCTTAAAGACTAATATATTACGATAAACGGTGGGCAAACTAATGGAGTCGTGCTTGATCTTATTATAGATTTCTTCTGGACATAAATGATCTGATGTTTCCAAAAAAAGCTCAATCATTTTAATTCTTGGTTTGGTCAATTTATATTCATGCTCTTGTAGAATTTTTTCAATTTCTTTGATTTTAGTATCCATCATTCACACCTTTATGATTTGACCTGTGTAAAGCTTATTAAGTTGCATTCCCAAAATCTTAGACAATTGCTCATAAGCAACTTCACCGGTGCAATGACCAGTATATGCTTCGATTTGCTGTTCTTTTAAAAATTCTCCCACTTGAGCAATCATATTAGGATCTTCACTTTTATTTTCTTTGCGGTTATACATATGAAAGCCACTTACAATGTGGGTAATCTTATATTGGCTACGTTGATTGATCTGTTCTACAATATTGACAATACCCGTATGGGCACATCCTGCGATGAGAAGATGCTTATCACCATCATGAATCACTAAACTTTGTTCATGGTCAAAAGTATCTAATATGCATTGATTATTATCTTTTCTAAATAGTCGATTATTCATACTTGGAAAATATTTATTGGGTTGAATCTTCATGAACAATTCTAATTCATTATCAATGGTGATATCTTCCGCAGTAAACACTATTTGGTCAGAATCTTTTGTTGTTAAATCCAATCCAATGTAGTGGAAATCAGAATTTTCTGTTTGAGAGAAAAACGCTCCAAACGCTAATTGATTGATATAAATTTTTGCGCTTGTATTTAGTTCCAAAAAAGCTTTTAATCCACCACCATGGTCATAATGTCCATGAGATAAAATCATAATATCAACCTCTTTGAGATTAACACCCAGTTTTTCTGCATTTTGTAAAAAACAAGAACTGGCACCTGTATCAAATAGAACCTTATGTTTTTTAGTCTCAATATGTAAGGACAAACCATGTTCCGGTATATAGACTGGGTTTCGCGTCGTATTTTCAACTAAAACTGTTATTTTCATTCTAGCTTCTCTTCTTTCCATGGACGCCTACACTGTTGACAGCGGAACTGTCCTTGGAAATTTTTTCTCCGACCTTCTTCACATAATTGATAATGTCCACCTTCAATTTTAATGCATCTTCCTTCAACAAATGAAACTGCAATCTTATTGCGCGCATTCATATAAATGCGTTGTGCTGTCGTTCTTGCCACATCCATTTGTATCGCACATTCTTCCTGATTATTGCCTTCATAATCAATTAATCGGATCGCCTCATATTCATCAACGGTCATCCTAACGCAAGACTCATGCTGTGCTCTTCGTCCAATAGGACCATACGTTCCATACTTTGGCATTTTACAAATATATCTTCGTTTATTTGGTCTTGGCAAAATATCACCTCGCTTCTTTTTTAATGGCATATGCTATTAATTATAATACACTTGTTATTGGCATATGTCAATAACCTTTTTTTCTTTACATATCTTATCCATAACTTGAACGCCTAGATCTTTAGCAATCATTTCACATTTAGCCATAAGTAAGAAGAAAATTTGTTTATTTTTTTCTTGACTTAATCCTTCATAATTACCTTGTCCTTTAGCAATAACTATATCTGCTTCATCATAAACACGTCGAAAATTTGCATCAGCAGCTTCAATAACTAAACCCGGAAAATCATTTCCATCATCAATAATTTCTACAATTTGATCAAGGCCTACTTGTTTAGTATCATCATAAGTGATGTCATTTAGTACAACACTCCCTCGTACACTAAATATAATATTTAAATTTGGAAAAATACCTTTAATCACCTCAATAAATAACTTATCAAAAACAATTTCACCGCAATTGTCTCCAATATACATTAATTTTTCTGATTTTTTTAGTACAGTGTACAATTTTTCTCCTTCATCAAGAGCTAACGAAGTTTCACTGGCATTAATCATTCTCTCTACTAGGTCATCTTTTGAAAAATAATGATTCGCACCATAATCAATCACATTTCCTTCGATAGCAAGATGTAACGCCTTCTCAAAGGCTTGTTCATCTTGTGATATTCGTATAAATAGATCATCATATAAAGTTAACATCATTTGATTATAGTCTTTTTTAACTAAATGATAAGGGTCTTGATTTTGAGTATGTTTTAATATAATCCTCCATGTCATGCTCATCATTTCCGGATTTGTTTTATTATAATCAATTTCACTTAAATATTTCATGGTTTCACGAACAACAATTTCTTTTGTTGATTCATCCATTTTTACAATCTTCGCAACTTTTAAAATTTGTTGAATATGGCAACAAATACATTCATAACTAAATTTCATTATAATCACCTAATTACCTTCATATTATTTTATTGGCATATGCCCTTTAACAATATCATTAACTTTTTCATTTGTAAAGATAGATAAGACAATATTAGAGGCTGTCGCACTAACTTAAGTTAGTGCGACAGCCTCTAGCAATTAATGTTATATTACGTAAAACAAATAAACTTTTAACATTCTTCATACATCCATACACGCATTTGATTTAATCCACGGTTTCCCCATGTAAAATAAGGAATAGCCGTTAACATTAGCGGTTCACTTGTTGGTCTTGTTTCAGAGTATAACTTCTCATCAGTTTTTACTCTAAGCCCTTCAACCTCAAGCACTCGCATGTTCTCAAGGAGGTTTTTATCCTCTTTACTTACTTGAATATTGCCATCTTTGCGAATGCGAAGTGCCTGTAACTGTTCTCCATTATCCACGCCTTCAAATGCATAAACAATTGGTCCTCGCATAATAGATACTTGACCAGCATCTTCTCGTACGGCCGTATTTGCATAAATCTTACGAATAGGTAATTCCATAGTCAAATTAACGACATCATCTGCTTGCCATACTCGTTGAATATACATATATCCATTTTTCATGACATCTTTGTCCAATTTTTCGCCATTAAGTGATATATCCACCTCTTTTACCCATCCCGGAATCCGAATGGCTAATGCAAAAGATTCTTCTTGTTTTGGCGATACCGTGTACTTTATATTTCCCTCCCAAGGATAATTGGATACAACGGATACATCTGCTTTGTTAAGCTCGGCTGTCCCGCCTAAATATAAATGGGAATATATGGTTTGCTCATCTTCTCCCCATGCATATTTTGCAAGTGACGTTAGCAAACGTGCAACATTGGGAGGACAACACGCACACGCATACCAACCCGGTCTTTCCGGCAGTACATGCTCATGATTATGAAGCTTACCGGATATTCCCGGATTGACTTCTAATGGATTGACATAAAAGAAGCGTTTACCATCAAGTTGCATTCCACTGAGGACGCCATTATATAATGCCAATTCCATGACATCAGCATACCGGTTTGACACATCCATATCTAACATTTTACGTGCGAAGAAAATCAAACCGACCGAAGCACAGGTTTCTGCATATACCGTATCATTGGGCAAATCATAATCAATGGTAAAGGCTTCACCTTGAACGGTTGAGCCAATTCCGCCGGTTATATACATTCTTTTATTCGTAATGTTTTCCCATATAACTTGGCAGGCCTTTTTTAAACTTGGATCATCTAACTCAGCTGCTAAACTCGCCATTGCTGTATACATATATACTGCCCGAACACTATGTCCTTCCGCTGTTGTTTGTTCACGAACAGGTGCATGAATCTGACTATATTTTTGGTCAACAGGGTTCATACCAAAATGTGTCCATCCCCGCTTTTCAGCTTCTTTTGCAAAGTATTCGGGATCCTGACCACGTTGATCAATAAAAAACTGAGCTAACTTTTTATACTTTTCTTTGCCTGTCGCCAAATACATCCGCATAAGCCCGATTTCAACTTCTTGATGTCCGGGAACCCCTGTCTCTTTATCAGGACCAAAACGTGCATCGATATGATCTGCCATTTTCTCCATAATCTTTAATAAGCGATCTTTTCCACTTGTCTCATAGTAAGCAACAGCAGCTTCCATCATATGACCTGCACAATATAATTCATGACATTCCTGAAGATTTTGCCAACGATGTTCCGGTTCTTTAATTGTAAAATATGTATTTAAATATCCATCCTCTGCTTGGGCCTTGCCGATTGTCTCAATGATATCATCGACACGTTTTTCAAGTTTGTCATCCGGTTTAATCGCAAGTGAGTATGCCGCAGCTTCTAGCCACTTAGCGACATCACTGTCTTGAAAAACCATGCCATAAAATTCACCTTCTTGTTGACCTGCCGCAATCGAAAAATTCGCCAATGCGTGACTCTTCTCTACACCCGGTATGTCATCCCCCAAAATCTTTTCTTGATATGGGATGACCACATCGGTTACAAGATTTTGGAACTTAGACCAGAATGGATCATTGACAGTTACTGATTGAATCGGAACTTCTCTTTTCACATTCATCACTCCATCTCCTTAAAATTTAAACGTTTAAATTAATTTTAACACGCAAAATACATTTGTCAATATACTTTTGGTTTATTTTATGATAAACTAAGTTTAAACGTTTAAAAAAGGATGGATGATTATGTATACAATTATTGATGTTGCCCGGCTTGCGGGCGTATCTACAGCCACTGTTTCAAATGTAATCAATAAAAACGGAAAAGTTGCTCAAAAAACGGAAGAAAAAGTCTTACATGCGATTAAAGAATTAAACTATATACCCAACCACATTGCAAAAGGCTTAAAAACCAACTCAACACAAAACATTGGAATCATTGTCGAAGACATCAATGCCTTCTCTTCAAGTGATATTATTGACGGTATATGTTCCTATTGCGAAGAATTCGGTTACACCGTGCACTTGACCAACTTACGTGTACATCAAAAAATTGACACTCCCCCTACATCCCACTATGACCAATTAGAAACGTCTATAGAGTTTAAAACATCTATAGAAAATAATATTAATCACCTTTTGTCGTCCAGAATCTCAGGACTAATATATATCGGTGTGCATCCACGTGATGTAAGTCGTCTTATTCCAAAACTAGATATCCCTATCGTTTACGCCTATGCCTATGCAACTGAGGAAGATTCAAGCGTTAACTATGACGATTTTCAAGGTGCAAAACTTGCTATTGATTATCTGATTCAAATGAATCATCAAAAGATAGCCATCATTAGTGGCCCGATTAATTCATTCCCTTCACATCAACGATTACTGGGTTATCAAACAAGTCTCATTGAAAATGGAATTAATTATTTACCTGAATATATCAAAATTGGTAACTGGCACTATGAAGATGGATATAGACTATGCAATGAGCTTCTCGATTTATCCGCTCCACCGACGGCTATTTTTGCTATGAATGACTTGATGGCTATCGGAGTAATTAATGCTGCAAAGGATCGTAGTTTATGTATTCCTGATGACCTCTCTATTCATGGATTTGATAATTTGAGATTAACAGACTATTTACGCCCATCACTTTGTACCGTGGATTTACAGTTAAAAACAATTGGAATACGGTCTGCTAAAGTACTCATTGAAAAGCTTACCACTCAAAACTCGACACCTGATCAAGTAAAAATTCCATGTAAACATATTCCTCGAGATTCTGTAAAAAAATTGTCGCTATAGCCTTTGCTTAAGCGACAATGCATGAATCTCAACATCTATATATTATTTATTGCACTCTTTTTTACGCTTCGAAGTGCTTGAGCAACGGATGGAACAAGAACAATAATTGCTGTAATCACCCCTTCAACGCCTATGTAAGAAAAGTTGTACCATAGTGAATAAACAAATGGGTTCCATGTCTCAGGTGCATAGGATGCAAAGAAGATGATTCCACTTAAAAAATGAAAAATAAATCGTCCTGTACAACCAACTAAAATACCTGCAACTAATCCATGTTTTTGATTAGCAAACACCCCAGATAATCCAAGGGCTCCAAAAGCTAACGGATAGTCTAATAATAACTGCATAGGATGCATAACCCAACCACCAAAAGCAAGTTGTAATAACCCATACACAACACCTGCAAGTACACCGGTTTTCACTCCGAAAAAGTATCCGATGAGGATAATAAATAACATGGAAAATGGAGTAATCGATCCACCTTGAGGTAAACTAAATAGCCTAAATTGCGATAATACAAAACTTATAGCAATCGCAATAGATGAATAGGTCAATGCCTTAACTGACATTTTCTTTTGATGGCCACCGAGTGCAACTGCCAATAATAATAAGACTAATGCAATCACAACAATAATGATCTGGCCAAGGGTTGAAGTAATTATGGCTTGTAAATCACCACTTGATACTGCTTCTGAAAAACTTTGGAACATAAAAAAACCTCCTTATAGTTCTAAGGAGTATTAACTGATTATACTGCACTTCCCTTCGACGGCACTACCCGTATCAGGTTATTGAGGGTCAGTTAACACTTTCTCAGCCTTGCGGCTCCCCTAGTGATGTATAATCATTGTATATCATATTATTCTTATTGTCAATCCGCGTTTATAACTTGATCTCTCCTGTTTTCACACGTTGGATTAATTCTTCTACTTTCACTTTGATTAAATCTCGCGTTAAACGAAAGTCTTCAATTGGTCCACCGGACGGATCATCTAAGCCCCAATCTTCCTTGTGTTTATTTGGAACATGTGGACATACGACATTACATCCCATCGTAATTAAGATGTCCAGCTCACTGGGTATATCTGTTAACAACTTGGGATGATGTTCACTCATATCAATACCGGCTTCTTCCATAACTTCTACTGCTAATGGCTTCACTTGAGGATATTCTTCAGTTCCTGCTGAATATACTTCAAAAATCTCTGATCCTAATTGTTTAGCCCATCCTTCAGCCATCTGACTTCGACACGAGTTATGTACACATACAAATGCTACTTTATATTTCATCATCAATACCTCACTTTTGTTATTATGTCATGATACATAATTATATAATGACTTTAACATACATATCGATGTTTGTCAATGTGTTACTTATCTTAGGTATTTCCATGTAGATGCAATTTCACCTAACTCATTTTCAATCGCTTCTCGTTCTGTTTTATCGATTTTCACATTTAGAAGCAAATGGATTCGATGACTAATTTCTTGAAACGTTCGGCTGAAATACGCATTCTTTTCTTCTTCACTACCTTCAAAAGCCACCGGATCCGGCATACCCCAATGGGCATAAATTGGTTTATTTGGAAATACAGGACATTCTTCCTTCATTTTGTCGCATAAGGTAATAACAAGGTCAAACTCTTCATCAATAAACTGATCCATACTTTTAGGTTTAAGAGACGTCACATCATACCCACTATGTTCAATAACTTTCATGGTGTGGGGATCCACTTCATCCTTGGGTGCAGATCCTGCACTTTTTGCAACATACTTACCCTTCCCAAACTTATTTAATAATACTTCTGCCATCTGGCTTCTCGCCGAATTCCCAGTGCATAAGAACAATACTTTAATCATAATCAACCGCCTCCATATTTTCCGTCTATTAAAGTATAAGTATACGGATATATGGAGGACGAATCAATTAAGTGTATTTTAAATTTGGGTTATTTTATTGTAAAGCGTTTTTCTTCTGCTACTTTATTCCTAATAATTCAATATGTTTGCCAATGTGCTTTATCAAGCCTTGTGCATATTTATCTTCATTCTTGTCTAATGTTTCGAAAAATGCATCTTTAAACAAGGACTTACCCTCTGCGTCTTTTGCTTGAAGAAGCAATCCATAGGTAATATGTAAAAGTTGTCGTGCATTATCGTCATTCATATAAGAGGGTAATTCTTCATTTGATAAGTGATTAATATCTTCAATAGCATCGATATTCGTTGTCACGTGATAGTATTTCTTGGCTTCGCCAAAATGATCTAAGGCATACTTGTGCATCTTGCGATATAATTCCGGATTTTCCTTGGCAATGATTCGAACGGCTTCTAACCAATTGGTACCGGCCGTTTTAACATGAAATCTGCCTTTTGTATATTTAGCAACGATTGGAAACACATGAAACTTATCGCTACCGGAATGGATACTTAATTTATAGCCAAAGGTATCTGCTATTTCTGCATGGATTCTAAATGTTTTTTCAAATTGGTCGATATCTCCCATATAATCGATGCCTTTTTGAAATTCACCAATAAACCTTGGCGCCATACTATTCACTTTTACTCCATTACTATATAGCTCATTCGCAATGAAATAATGAGATTCAGGCGTCGTAGGGGTACTGGTTTCATCAATAGAGATCTCAAAGTCAACCCCTCGTTTAGCGGGTTGGATATATTTGTCATAGACATGTCTCATGAATTCAATCGCGTTCCCATAGATCAGTACATATTTCATGACCTTTAAACGATCATATGTCATTGTTGAGTTGGTTAATTTAAATTCCTTATTTAAATACTTACCTTCGACTTCTTCTCTTTCTTCTTGAGGAAGTGCCATATATTTTGATTCAATGTCAGCTTCCGATGCTTCATCAATAGTATCATCTATTTTATCCGTGCAATCAAGTGTAAGCATGGTAAAACCTAAGTCAATGGACATCTGGATATCCTCTTCTTCTTTAAGATGATCCCCATCGGCTCCGAATCCTTCCTTGTAACCTTCTTGAAAAACAGCAAAACAAGCAGCATCCATAACATCTTTGTAGCTTCTATTCGTTAAGCTTAATTCTCTGATACTCTGTTGTGCTAATACCGGGTGAACCTTTTTATCTTCAATGGTTCTTATATGTCCGGGTGATGCCAGACCTAGTCGATCACCTAAGCCAATGGTTGCACCTTTGTTGCCAAGAGCTATGGGATTTGTATACTCAAGGTATGTATTGAGTACCAAACGGTTCTCATGGGTAAGCGGACATCGTTTATAGCCCCCTTGTAAGTCTCCCTGTATATCATCAAACAGCTTTCCTTGTCCGGTAACAACAATATATTTTTGATTATCTATCTTAATCATCTGTAGCATGCAGCCTTCGACTTCTACATAAGACTTTTCATAGACATGCACTGTATTTTCGCTTTCTTTTAAGTCAATAATTACCTCATTCATTGTCATGATAAAACCTCCCATTACTTAATCCAAAAATAAGTATCTTATTCCATTATACCACTTTTGTAGAATCTTTTAAAATCATTGATTTATTCATTTTTATTAGTGTTACAATATAAATATGAATTTATTTTATTTTATTTTTGAAAAATGCAAGGATTTTATAATCTCAATCGTGTTATAAGTAGAAGGGAAGGAAAAGCCAATGGAAGATCGGGATCTCTACATAAATGAAATACTTTCAAAGTATGCAGATACAGTTTATAGAATATGTTTTATGTATCTTCATAATAAATCGGATGCTGAAGATGCCTTTCAAGAAATATTTTTAAAGCTTTTCCTTAATAGCAATTCGATAGAAGATGATGAACATGAAAAAGCATGGATTATTCGGGTATCAATTAATCATTGCAAGGATACACTTAAAAGCTATTGGTATAAAAAAGTAGAAGTTCGTAATGACATACAACCATCGTTAGAGAAAAAAACGGATTATGAATTACTTGAAACCGTACGTTTATTACCAAAGAAGTATAAGGATGTAATTTATTTATTTTATTACGAAGGTTATAGCGTTGTGGAAATGTCTAAAATTTTAAAGATGAAAGAAAATACCATCTACTCACATTTACATCGTGCGAAAGAATTATTAAAAGAAAAATTGGAGGAATGTGAAAATGGATACTCATTTTAAATCAGCCTTGAACCAAATAAAAGCAGATCCAAAATTAATAATGAAAACAGAACGACTTTTAATAGAAAGCAGACAAATTCATATAAAAGAAAGAAGATTACCTTTTACAATGAAAAGAAGTTTAACTGTTGCTAGTATGATATTAATGCTATTTGTTTTTTCTTTGGGAATTTTCGCTGCTTATACT